>OBUW01000064.1_pt1 | contig 81005 bp, 85 predicted proteins | sample 1475761 | NCBI WGS metagenome assembly OBUW01 (sample SAMEA2579908, study PRJEB22360) | human gut metagenome | biome: human gut; feature: human-associated habitat; material: faeces | place: Denmark | collected 2008/2010
GCCATGCCCCTATCTCAAGCCCAAACCAAAGTGCGCAAAATCTCGGGCGTTATCGTACGGCGAGCATCTGTTCTGCTTCTGCGCCACATTCCCGGATGGGAAGCAGGTGCAGGTGGAAGAATTGTGGGGAGAAGAGCCCTCATACCATGAGGCGAAATATGAACAATATATGCCGGTGGAGCCGTTGCCGGAAGTTCGCATTGCTTCGGAAACCGAGCTGGGCGACGTGTTTCCCAAGGCGCGTACCGCTCGCTATTACTACGATTATGGTGACGATTGGATCCATGATATTAAGCTGCTGCGTACCTACCGCAGCGTGCACGTTGCGGATCCTCAGCTTTGGGATGGGGCGGGGGATGCGCCTCCGGAGGATGTCGGCGGGGCGTATGAGTTCGAGCGGTTCCTTGATACCTCGGGCAATCCCGAAGATGAAGAACATGATGGCATGGTTGAGTGGGCCGAGGACCAGATGTGGGATCGTTTCACGCTGAACCGCCATCGTGAGCGTCTGTTCCGTTGGCACAAGCACGTGACATGATGTTGCAGTAGATGGCGTGGCTACAATATGAGCAGCTGTCAGCGGAATAGCCGTTTGTGGCTTGCGGGCTAGGGGCTGAAAATGCTATAAATATATTGCTTTGCTCGGAAACGAGAAAGGCTCCAAGTCGCCGGGGGGCTCCCCCGGCATTTTTGTCAACGGGGACGGGGGTGCGATGCCGTCTGTATTGAGCATCTTCGCTGATGAGAGCGGTGAGTGGGGTAAACGATCAGAATATTATTTAATTACTCTTGTCTTTCATGACCAGTCTAAGGACATTAGTCTTGCCTTAGAGCAGTACCGCCAGTCGTTGGCTGACTATGGACTTCCTGATGTCCCTTTCCATGCTGGACCGCTGCTTACCGGGCATGATGCTTACGAAGGGATGAGCCTATCGGAGCGTAAGAGGCTTCTGGGTTTATTCGTTATCATGACTCGGCGGCTGCCGATTACATATCGGACGTTTGTGCATCGTAAAAGTGATTTTGACGATAACCGCCAACGTTTTGAAGCGCAACTCAAACGCGATATTGTTAATCTACTTTTGGCGCATCTTTCGGATTTCCATTCTTATGGCACTGTCAAGGTGTATTACGACGGTGGCCAACAGATAGTTACTGATGCCCTGCGAGGCGGGATTGAGTATGCACTCTCAAAAGATGCCATTGTCTATCGTGACGCTTCTCCACGCGACTACCGGCTTGAACAAGTTGCGGATTTTCTATGCACCCTTGAATTGACCTGTGAGAAATTCCGGAATGGGGAACAAACTGAAACGGACAACAAGTTTTTTGGTGATTGGAAATCCTTCAGAGTCAATTATCTTAAGCCGATCCGCAGGAAAAGATTGGAATCATAAATTTGGCAGTGCCCATATATATTCGGGACACAATTGAATAACACGAAATAGCAAACAAAATCCCCGGACCTACACAATCATCGCCACGACAATCTCAGAAAACACCGTTACGGCAATCAGTGGTGCGGTGCCGTCGATGAAGGCGGGCATGGGTGGCAGATGGTAGTAGTCGAGGTAGCAGGCCATGTCGGCGATAAGCAAAATCAGCAGGATGATGGCCAAAACGATGGCGGCGGTTGCCCCGAGAGCTCCGGAACTGTGCAACATAGTCAGCGCACATAGTTCCAGCGTGATCCACATGACGATGAGCAACAGTTCCGTGGTAATCGGCCGTTGCAACAGTCGCGAAGTAAGCACGGCCAGAATGGTATAGGCGGCAACGCCACCGACCGCGAACCGCTGAATCCGCCGAGTTCACCGGCCCTATTAAGTCCCTCAACTCCATCAATCGCCGTCTGACCCATCACATCACGCTTTCATACACATTGCCGATTGACAGTCCTAGAACACAGTCTAGAACTGTCATGGCATGTTCGCGCAGATAGGGACTCCAACAAAATTGGCTAAAAGAGAACTCGGCGACTTATCAAGGACTCGCCCGTGTGCCCTTACCGTTCAGCTCCGCTCACGAATGAAATCGAAAATCACGTCGAAGACCTGCTGGCTCCAGAAATCGTACTCATGTTCGGCGCCGTCGACTAGCACCAGCTGCGCGTCCACGCCGTGCTTGACCAGCCGGTCGCGCATCTTGACGGATTGATGGTAGGGGACCACGGTGTCGGCGGTACCGTGCAACAGGAGCATCGGCGGATACTGTTGGTCATCCCGCACCTGCAGGTAGGGGCTCATGTCAGCCGCGCGCTGACGGACCTCGGCATTGATGCCGGTCTCATGGGTCGCGCCCACCACGGCCGCGAACGGGCCGAAATAATACAGCCGGAATGGATTGGTCTCATCGTCGAATGCGTCGACAGCTTCAAGCATGTCGGTGGGCGGGAAGCAGCTGACCACGTACTTCACCGCATCGCTTTCATCGGCATTGGTGCCGTCCTCATACCGCGGATCGTCGGCGGTCAACCCCACCAGCAGCGACGTGTTGCCGCCGGACGACGTGCCCCAGATGCCGAGACGGTCGGGGTCCGCGTGCCATTGACGTGCGTTTGCCCTGAGATAGCGGATGGCTGCTTTGACGTCCTCGAGATATGCGGGGAACATGTCGTGGGGATCGCTCGAGGCATCGCGATGATTCACCGTAGCCACCACAAAGCCTTCGCGGGCCAAAGCCGAGAGCTGCGGGATCTCGTAGTCGCGATGCGGCGTGGTCCAGGCGCTGCCTTGCACGAATACCACGGTGGGGTAGCGGCGGTCATCGTCATCGCCGGTGGATTGCGGGGCGATGATAATCCATTACCAGATCATCGGCCCCGGTCTTGTACGCCACGTTGCGGGTCAGCGAGGCCAGCCCGGCAAGCGTGGGATTAGATGGAATATGGATGGCGCCGTCCGAACCAGTGACGTTTTCGGCGGCTTTGGATGAGTCGATGGTTTGCATGGAATCCCCCTGGTTCTGTTGCAATACAGGACATCATACAGATGATACGAGGCCGATCGCTGATGATCGCGCGACTACCGATACAACGCCAGAAACACGGAACAATCGGAGTCTCCTACGCCCTGCTCGGACTGTCCGCCTGAATGATTGCGATTGCTGGTGGCGAGAAACGCGTGTATCTCATCCCTAGCTACCGCGAGCGCTGCATCCCGCGGATAGCCGTAAATCCCGGCGGAAATCAGCGGGAACGCGGTGCTTCCGCAGCCGAGCGACACAGCAAGCTCCATCGAATTGCGATAACAGGCGCGCAGCAGTTGTTCCTCACCGGCATCACCGCCCTGCCAAATCGGGCCGGCGGTGTGAATCACGTATCGGGCGGACAATGCGAAGCCTGGTGTCGCTACCGCGCAACCGGTGAGAATAGGGGAAAGTCGGTCACAGGCCTCCTGCATATCCCGAGCTCCCGCCGCACGGAAAATCGCGCCGCACACGCCGCCGCCCATCAACAACCGCGTGTTCGCCGCGTTAACAATCGCATCCACCTGCATGGTGGTGATGTCCTGATGCACAATTCGCAGTGGCATGACTGCTATCCCTTTATTCTTTAGAACGACGGCATATCAAGCGACGGTGCTTGTGACCTGTCGGGCTAGCCGATGCGCTGCCATCGTCATGTTCACGGAACCAATCGATAACCTGCGCCTCGCTCACCGGCATCAAGTCCCATGCATCCAATCCGACGTTCAGAGCCTCCGGACGGGCCCCATCGGGCGAAAGCTGATGCGTGTGACCATACAGCAGCTTGCGACCGTCAAACGGCAGGGCCTTACCGCTGAACTTTGCCACATCGTCGGGCCAGCTGTACGACAAATCCTCCCGATATGGGAAGTGGGACAGATTCACTATGCCAAGTCCTTCGATTTCGACCGTATCGTTCGGCTCAAGGCTCTCGAACAGGTTGAGTGTGGGCCGATCTTCAAGCCACCAACCATCGTGATTGCCGATCACACCATGCAAATGCTTGCAATTGAGCGCGCGTAGACAGTTCTTCAAATGCGTCAGTGACGTGCGAAAACCGATGTCGCCCAGAATCCACAACTCATCGTCCGGCCCGACCATCGCATTGATATTGTCCACGATCGCTTTGTCGTGAGCATCCGTATCGGCTGCCGTGCGGAACGTCGGCCCCGAGTCCAGCGTCGTCTCCTTGGCCCAATCCTCAGCGGCTTTGCGCCCATGCGCGCGCAGTATTTCCTCATAGCTTGAGCGCGTTGGGTCGAATGTCGTAAAACCTCGTAACACGGTGACCAGCGGATGCCCGAAATGCGTATCGGTGGTGAAATACTTCATTGACGGTCCTCCTGCGGTGCTGTCCTTGCCGCAACCGGTGCAAGGACATTACGAATGACTCCATCCTAAGTCCATAAGCGCCATGTGAGGAGTCGCAAGGATGGCCATCAGCCCGTGTCTGTTCGTGTTGCCATAATAAGGCGCATTGCAGGGGAACCCGTGAACCAAGCCGATACCAACCGAGCCGGTACGGTGCCATTCGCGCCGAGACCGAATCAATCGCCGGCATGCGGGTTGAGAAAGGCATAAGGCCTGACCCTTGGAACCTGTTGGTCAACACCATCGGAGGGAGCAAATGATGACTTTTGACGCCGCTGCATTCGGCCCGATTACCTTGGACCATCTGCCGCCGTTCGCGCAACGACTGCGCGAGGCCGCCAACTTGGTCTGGGAGGAGGGATACCGGCAGCCGTTCCTGCGCGAGCTGGGCAACGGGACGCTCGATCGCGAGCGCTTCGCATTCTATCTGCTGCAGGACTACCGTTACCTAAACGACTACGCCAAGGTTCACGCTCTGGCCCTCACCAAAACCCAGGATCCTGAAGTCATGCGGTTCATGGCCGACGTGCAGAACGGTATCTTCAATGTGGAGTCCGCGATGCACCGCAAATACATGGCAAGCTACGGCATCAGCGAGCAGGAAATGAACTCGGTTCGTCAGTCCGCGTTCGCCCGCGCCTACACGTCGAACATCCTTTCGATCGCATATGGCAATCCTTTAGTCGATGTTCTCGTGGCCGTGCTGCCCTGCGCATGGGTGTACGCCGACTATGGGCAGCGTCTCGCCGCCGAATTCACGGACACGCTTGATTCCAACCCGTACAAGAGCTGGGTGGACATGTACAAAACCGAGGAGTTCTGGAGCAGCTCCGCATGGCTGATCGAACATATCGAGCAGCTGACCGAACACCTGAGCGCAGAACGCAAGGACGAACTCGTGGACATCTTCGTGACCGGCGTGCAGAACGAATACATGTTCTGGTCGAGTGCCTACGACATGCAGTACACGTGGAAACCCGAATGGGACGTGTGAGGCGCACGATGGATGAGCGGTGGGCGCGTGCTTTGCGCGCCAAGGGCATTGATATTGACGGGGCTGACGGTGCTGGTGGAAAACGGGCACACGACGGCAAACGGCATACCAACATCACGGGTACTGGTCGACGCTCCGAGTCCCAGCCGGCTGCCGGGCACTGCGGTCGATCCAATACCAGTACGAATCTGCCGGGACTGAAGGTGACGGCACACGCCACGCCATTCAAGGCCACCGGTCATAAGGGCGGCATCAGCCGGCAGGGGAATTGAGCTGATCGCAGAACCATCGCGCGATGAATGGGCGTGGCCAACGCGTTATTTCATTGTTAATCCATTTCAAGGGGCTGATTTGCGGCTCTCCGGAGGTCTATCTCCGTTTCGCGGGGCTGGTGCCCAAGTAGACACGACCCCAAAATGGCGGGATGGCGTTGCCGCTAAGCCGTTTGTACTTCCATTCCGCCTTCGGAACAGCCCCTTGAAACGGGAGTAGACCTCCGAGAAGGTGCAAATCGGCCTCTCGAAACGGACTATGCCGGTGTTCGGTGGTAGGGAAGAGGGCTTTCTGCGTTGAAAAAGGCCGAATGTACCTCTTTGAACGGAGATATTCCATATTGGAGCTATTCCGGCATCATATGGCACGTAGGAAATCCCGGATATCGGCGATTTCCTCATCACAGATGGCATGGGCCATGCCGGAATACTCGCGATAGGTCAGATGCCCGGCCCGTTCAAGGACCTGATGGGCCGTTTGCTGGTCGGGCAGCGGAATCGTGCGGTCCTGCGCGCCGTACGCCAGGAAGAATCGGGTAAGGGAGTCAAGCGCCGCCTGTTCCTCGCCCATGAACGAAGGACTGAGCAGGATCGCGGCATCGAACAACGTCGGATGCGCCTTGACCAGACGATACGACAGATAACCGCCTTGGGAGAAACCGATCAATATCTTCCTGCGATGGGCGAGTGCCGAGGCGTCCAGCAGTGAAGTCACCGCATCCCCGACCGCCGCGCATTCGCGTTGGCGCTCGTCCACGCCGCAGCCGTCGGGATACCAGTAATTGCCGCCCATATAGGGCCGCGCGTAGGTGGCACGGAACGAGATATAGCTGGGTGCGGCGGCAATTGCGGCCGGGGCCGCATCGGCTCGCGTCGGCGCATATACGGCGTCGAGAATCCGCACCATCTCGCTTTCGTCGTTGCCGTAACCGTGGAACATCAGGAAAATGGGGTCATTGCCGCCGGCATCGATCTGGCTTGTCATCTGCATTCGCATCGTCATCACCTCACCAACGAGCTTACATGCATTAGACTTGTAGCGATTGACCCACCGAGCACGCAAGGAGCAAGTTATGGAGCCGAGGCGCGGGGCGCTGACCGCAGGCGAGAAGGTGCAGTTCACCGACCGCAAGGGCAAGAAGATCACCGATCAGCTTGTGGCCGGCGGCTCCACGCAGACCGAGCATGGCCTGATTCTGCATGACGATGTGATCGGCAAGACCGAAGGCACCGTGATCCTCACCGTGCACGCCAAGCGTGAGGCGCAGGTCAACCAGGTCTATCCCGAGAAAGACAAGAACAAGCCGTGGAAGTCATCGCGCGCCATCGGCGGCTGGGAGTATGCGGTGATGCGCCCGCGACTGGCCGATTATGTGCTTTCGATGCCGCGCGGCGCGCAGATCATGTATCCGAAGGACATCGCCCGGGTCATTCAGCTCGGCGACATCCGCTCCGGCATGCGCGTGCTTGAGTCCGGTGCCGGCTCGGGCGCGATGAGCGTGAATCTGCTGGACGCCGTGGGCGAGCGCGGCCATCTGACCACGATCGAGCTGCGCCCCGAATTCGCCAAAGTGGCTCAGGCCAACGCCACGCTGTATTACGGTGAAGCCCCCAGCTGGTGGGATCTCAAAACCGGCGACTTCGACTCCGTGGCCGCCGAACTGCCCGAACATTGGTTCGACCGTATCATGCTCGACATGCTCGATCCGTGGAACAGGCTCGAACAGGCCTATCGCGTGATCGCTCCCGGCGGCGTGTTGGTCAGCTACGTAACCACCACCACGCAGATGAGCCGACTGGCCGAAGCCCTGCGCGCGGCCGGCTGCTGGACCGAACCGCAGATCCAGGAAACCCTCGAACGCACATGGAAGGCCCAAGGCCTCGCCGTACGCCCCGACCATCAGATGATCGGACACACCGGTTTCCTTGTCATTTCGCGCGCCATGGCCCCCGGCTTCGAGGCGCTGCGCAAACGCGACCGCGTGACCAAGGACACGTCCACCGACATCGACTCCCTCACCGAAGAGCAGCGCGAAGCCCAGATCGAAGAGCTGGAACTGCGTGATATCTCCGATCACAAACTACGTAAGGTGCTGCGCGATCTCGACCGTCAGGTCGGCCAGCTCGGCCGACACCGGCGAATAAGCGCCGAATGATGGGTCGCCGGCTGTTTCGGCGGCCCTATACTGGAAGCAATACAGGGCCGAGCAGCGGTTCGTGAAGGGAGCCACGGATGGGCATCAAGCTGAACAAGGTCGCCAAGGCAGCCAAGAAATATGACCATGTCCTCATCATCATGAGGCATGCCAAGGCTGAGCCGTTCGGAGACAAGGGCGATGTCGAGCGTGAGCTCACCGAGAAAGGCCTCAAACAGGCCAAAGCCGTGGGCAAGGGTGTCGAAGCGCTGGGATTGGTGCCCGACCGGATTTCCTGCTCGTCCGCCACCCGCACCCGGCAGACGCTGGATCGCATGCTCAAGACGTTCGGTGACAAGCCGATCGTCGATTATCGCATCAGCCTGTATGACGGGGGAGTGCAGGCCGTGTTCGACGAACTCGCCCACGTCAAGGACAAGACCCATGTGTTCATGATCGTCGGCCATGAGCCTACCGTGTCCATCAGCGCGCAATGGCTCGCCTCCGCCGACTCTGATTCGGAACGTCTTGATCTGCTGAATCTGGGTCTTTCGCCGGCCTCCATCGTGATTATGGGCTCGGATAAGCCGTTCGATGAATGGCAGGTGCACAGTGGCGAACTGCTCGCCGTCATCAATGTGAAGGACTTCGACTGATTCCATCGCGTCGGCTGGTTTCCATGGTCAGGTGCCACCAGTGATGATGAGGCAAGTCCGCCAGCAATCTGGCGGACCGTTCGTGTTTCCCGGCATGAGGTGTAGTCTCGGCTTTACGCGATGACGCGAGGCCAGTACATGATGCTATAAGTTCCATCTATAACGACACTCTACGATCATTTATAAGCTGTGAATCCGGATGTTTTGCTACCCTAAGTCGGGTTACGAACGCATACATTGGAGGATTAATGTCCACTCTGACTTCCGTCTCCGGCTTCCCCCGAATCGGGCAGAACCGCGAACTGAAGAAGATCATCGAAGGCTACTGGAAGGGTGCCAACGACCTCGCCGCCGTCAAGGCCACCGCCGCCGAACTGCGTGCCAAGCACTGGAAGCTGCAGCAGGCCGCCGGCATCGACCTCATTCCCAGCAACGACTTCAGCTACTACGATCAGATGCTGGACACCGCCATCCTTCTCAACGTGATTCCGCAGCGTTACGCACGTCTCTCCTTCGACAACCAGGAGGACACGCTCTTCGCCATGGCCCGCGGCTATCAGGGCGACAAGGGCGACGTGACCGCCCTGCCGATGAAGAAGTGGTTCACCACCAACTACCACTATCTGGTGCCCGAAGTCGAGTCGGCCGCGGAGATCAAGCTCAACTCCACCAAGCCGTTCGACGAGTTCAACGAGGCCAAGGCGCTGGGCATCGACACCAAGCCCGTGTTCATCGGCCCGTACACGTTCCTGAAGCTCGCCCGCACCCCGGAAGCCACCGAACTCGAGCTCGACAAGGGCCTGGTCAACGCCGTGGCCGCCGTCTACGTCGAAGTGCTCGCCAAGTTCAACGAGCTCGGTGCCGCATGGGTCCAGCTTGATGAGCCGTGCCTCGTGCTCGACAAGGAGCCGGGCGACGTTGAACTCTTCAAGACCCTGTACACCAAGATCCTGTCCGCCAAGGGCAACGTCAAGGTGCTGCTCAACAACTACTTCGGCCACATCGCCGACGTGTACGAGACCGTCAACCTGCTCGGCTTCGACGGCATCGGCCTGGATCTCAACGAGGGCCGCGAGGAGAACCTCGAAGCCGTCGCCAAGTACGGCGTGGCCTCCAACACCACCATCTTCGCCGGCGTGATCAACGGCCGCAACATCTGGCGCAACAACTACGCCACCTCCCTCGGCCTGGTCGACGCCCTGAAGCAGGTCACCGCCAACGTGGCCGTCTCCACCGCATCCTCCCTGCTGCACGTGCCGTTCAGTACCGAAGGCGAGACCGGCATCCCGGCCGAAGACCTCAAGCACTTCGCGTTCGCCGTCCAGAAGCTCGACGAGCTTAAAGAAGTCGCCGCTCTGGCCGATGCCACCGAGGACGAGAAGAAGGCCTCCGCCGCCCTCGCCGCCAACCAGGCTCTGTTCGACGGCACCCGCGTGGCCGCCGACCCGGCCGTCGCCGAGCGCATCGGCAAGCTGTCCGACGCCGACTACGTGCGTCAGCCCGCCCGCGAGGAGCGTCAGGCCCTGCAGCGCGAGGCCCTCGGCCTGCCGCTGCTGCCGACCACCACCATCGGCTCCTTCCCCCAGACCAAGGAGATTCGCGCCGAGCGTGCCAAGCTGCGCAAGGGCGAGGTCACCAAGGAAGCCTACGACGAGTTCATCAAGGCCCAGATCGACGCCGTCATCAAGAAGCAGGAGGAGATCGGCCTCGACGTGCTGGTCCACGGCGAGTTCGAGCGTAACGACATGGTCGAATACTTCGGCCAGAACCTCAACGGCTTCCTGTTCACCAAGAACGCCTGGGTCCAGTCCTACGGCACCCGTTGCGTCAAGCCCCCGATCGTCTGGGGCGACGTTTCCCGCGCCAACCCGATTACCGTGGAATGGTCCGCGTACGCCCAGTCCAAGACTGACCACGTGATGAAGGGCATGCTCACCGGCCCGGTGACCATCCTCAACTGGTCCTGGCCGCGCGAGGACATCACCCACGAGGAGCAGACCAAGCAGCTCGCCCTCGCCATCCGCGACGAAGTGCTCGATCTCGAGGCCGCCGGTATCAAGGTCATCCAGATCGATGAGGCCGCCCTGCGTGAGAAGCTGCCGCTGCGCAAGTCCGACTGGCACGTCAAGTACCTCGACTGGGCCGTTCCGGCCTTCCGTCTGGTGCACTCCGCCGTCAAGCCGACCACCCAGATCCACACCCACATGTGCTACTCCGAGTTCAACGACATCATCCGCGACATCGACGCGATGGATGCCGACGTGATCTCCTTCGAAGCCTCCCGTGGCGATCTGGTGGTGCTCGACGCCATTCATGACGCGCACTTCGAGACCGAGGCCGGCCCGGGCGTCTACGACATTCACTCCCCGCGTATTCCTTCCGAGAAGGAGATCGAGAATCGTATCTACGAGATCCTTGACAAGATGGACGTCAAGAAGGTGTGGATCAACCCCGACTGCGGTCTGAAGACCCGTGGTAACGCCGAGACCTGGCCGAGCCTGGAGAACCTGGTCGCCGCCGCCAAGGCCGTGCGCGCCAAGCTCGACAAGTAGCGGGAATCACCGAGCTCCCTCTGGATGAGGGAGCTCGGGTTTATGTAAGGAAATCAGCATGCATTCCCCGATGTTCACCCTTGAGGTCTTTCCCCCGAAGCGCAACGCGCCTGTCGGCACCATCTACGACACCCTCGACGGACTCGAAGGGCTGAACCCCGACTTCATCTCCGTGACCTACGGTCACGGCACCCATTCCGACCGCACGGCCACCGCGCGCATCGCCCACACGATCAGCAAGGGATACGGCATTCCCGCAGTCGCCCACCTGACCGCGCTCTACTCCGACAAGGCCAAGATCGATGAGGCTCTTGACATGTTCGAGGAAGCCGGCGTGAGCGCCGTGCTCGCGCTGCGCGGCGACTACATCGACGGCGAGCAGCTGGTCGGCGAGTTCAACCACGCCAGCGACCTCGTGTCATACATCCGCTCCGTGAAGCCGGACTTCAAGGTGTTTGGTGCTTGCTACCCGGAAGGCCACTATCAGGCTGACTCGCTGGACCAGGACATCGAAAACCTCAAAATCAAGGTCGATGCCGGCGTCACTCACCTGATTTCCCAGCTCTTCTACGACAATGAGGACTTCTACCGCTTCCTCGACAAGGCGCGCGCCGCCGGCATCACCGTGCCGATCGAGGCGGGCATCATGCCGGTGCGTGGCGCCAAGTCCGTGCGTCGCATGGCCGAGCGCAACGCCTCGCGCATCCCGGACAAGCTCAGCACCCTGCTGAACAAGTGGGGGGACGACATCCAGTCCCTGCGTGCCGCCGGCATCCTCTACGCTTCCGAGCAGATCGCCGACCTCGTGGCCCACGACGTGGACGGCGTCCACCTGTATTCGATGAACCACCCCGCCACCACGCGCCGTATCTGGCGCAATGCGGAACCGTTGTTCCGCGGTACGCAAGGTTGACGCATATCGCGGCGCGGCGCATCTCAATGCGTCGCGCCGCACGTTAATCTGCTGGCGAAACCCAGAGTTCCCCCAGCGGCCGATGGGCATCATGAACGTGCAAGCCAACCAAAGCGATGGAAGGAAGTCCGTTATGTGCACTGGTGTCCGTTTCTCCGATGATGAGGGCAACACCTATTTCGGCCGTAACCTCGACTGGAGTTTCTCATATGGGGAGACCATCCTGGTCACTCCGCGCGGCTACCACTATGACACGGTGTTCGGCGCGGGCGGCAAGGCGAAGCCGGACGCGGTGATCGGCGTGGGCGTGGTCATGGCCGATAGGCCGATGTATTTCGACTGCGCCAATGAACATGGTCTGGCCATCGCCGGCTTGAATTTCCCCGGCTACGCCTCATTCGTCCACGAACCGGTCGAAGGCACGGAAAACGTCGCCACGTTCGAATTTCCGCTGTGGGTGGCACGTAATTTCGACTCCGTCGACGAGGTCGAGGAGGCGCTCAGGAACGTGACGCTCGTCTCCCAGATCGTGCCGGGACAGCAGGAGTCTCTGCTGCACTGGTTCATCGTCGACGGCAAGCGCAGCATCGTCGTCGAGCAGATGGCCGATGGCATGCACGTGCATCATGATGACGTCGATGTGCTGACCAAACAGCCGACGTTCGACTTCCATATGGAAAATCTGCGCAACTACATGTGCGTCAGCAACGAGATGGCCGAACCGACTTCATGGGGCAAGGCCTCCTTGACCGCCTGGGGTGCGGGTGTGGGCATGCATGGCATCCCGGGCGACGTGAGCTCCCCGTCGCGCTTCGTTCGTGTGGCTTACACCAACGCGCATTACCCGCAGCAGAACGATGAAGCCGCCAATGTGTCGCGCCTGTTCCACACCCTCGGCTCCGTGCAGATGGTGGACGGCATGGCGAAGATGGGCGACGGCCAGTTCGAACGCACGCTGTTCACCAGCGGATATTCGTCCAAGACCAACACCTATTACATGAACACCTATGATGACCCCGCCATCCGTTCCTACGCCATGGCCGATTACGATATGGATTCCTCGGAGCTCATCAGCGTCGCCCGATGACTCCTTCCCGGCTCATGCCCCATTCGGAGGGCATGAGCGTATATAGTGGAATCTCATGGAATCGTCGATGTTCAAACCCAGCTCCATGGACCTCATCAGGGCAGGTCTGCAAGACCTCGACAAGGCCCGCGCCTTGTTCGACCAGCTCAAGGCGGACGACATTCCCGATGAGCGATGCGCCGAACTGCTGAGCGTGCTGGCCCGCGCCTGCGACCCCGATATGGCATTGAGCAATTTCGTGGATATCGTCAATGCGATGCAATCCAGCCAGCGCGATCTGGAACACGTCATCCCCGACAACGACGCCCTGAAGCGTCTGGTCACGGTGCTCGGCGTCTCCGACGCGATGGGCAAGTTCATGCGCTTCAAGCCGCAGCTTGTGGAGGCGGCAGCAGTCGACAACTGCAACAGCCATCTGTTCAATCGCGCGCAACGCCGTGCACGTCTGCTCAAGGCGGTCGGCGAGGACCCGGACGAACCGGCCATGCCCGTCGCCTCCAAGGATCTGGCCGAAGCGACCACGGCCCTGCGTTCCAGCTACCGGAACCAACTGGCCGCCATCATCGCCCAGGATGCCGTGGCGGACGACCCGACCTCCATCCAACCGACCATCAGCCGCGAACTGTCCGACCTCGCGGACGCGGCGCTCGAAGGCGCGCTGGCCATCGCCCGCCACGAGACCGAGGGCAGCGAGCACGTGCGCTTCACCATCATCGGCATGGGCAAACTCGGCGCACAGGAACTGAACTACGTCTCCGACGTGGACCTCATCTACGTGGTCGAACCGGCCGACAAGGACGTGGACCATCAGACGCTGATCCGCGTGGGCACCAAGATGGGCACCATGCTGCAGCGCGTCTGCCAGTCCGCCATCATGGGCGTGGCCGAGCAACCGCTGTGGCAGATCGACGGCGGCCTGCGCCCGGAAGGCAAGGACGGCGCGCTGGTGCGCGTGCTCTCCTCGCACAAGAACTATTACGAGCAGTGGGCCGAGAACTGGGAGTTCCAAGCGCTGCTCAAGGCCCGCCCGGTGGCCGGCGACCCCGACCTCGGCCAGGCCTACATGGACATGACCCGGCCGTTCGTGTGGAGCGCGTCCAAGCGCAAGAACTTCGTCTACGACTGCCAGAAAATGCGCAAGCGCGTGGAGGATTTGATTCCCGCGCCCCTGAAGGACCGCGAGATTAAGCTCGGCCGCGGCGGCCTGCGCGATGTGGAATTCACCGTGCAGATGCTCCAGCTCGTACACGGCCGCACCGACGAATCGCTGCGCACCAGCAACACGCTCGACTCGCTGCAGCGCTTGTCCGAAGGCGGCTATGTCTCGCGCAAACAGGCCGTGCGCATGTCCCAGGACTACCGCTTCGAGCGCGTGATGGAACATCGCCAGCAGATCTGGTCCCTGAAGCGCACGCACCTGTTCCCGGACCTCGGCCGGGCCTCGGTCGGAGGCCTCGAAAAGAAGCGCGACATCGACGTGGACGAGCTCAACCAGAACCAGGAGCTGCGCCGACTCGCCCGCGCATTCGGCCTGCACCCGGAAGAACTCGTCGACAAGTATGACGACACCCGCCGCGAAGTGCGCCACTTGCACCTCGACATCTACTATCGCCCGATGCTGCCGGTCAACGCCCAGATGGAGAATGACCAGATCGTGCTGAGCGTCGAGGCGGCACAGGAACGATTCGAATCCATCGGCTTCGGCGACACGGACGCCGCCATCCGCCACGTGCAGGCGCTCACCGCCGGCGTGGGGCGCGCGGCCAAAATCAACCGCATCATCCTGCCCGCCGTCTTGCAGTGGCTGGGCGAGGGCCAGAACCCGGACATGGGCCTGCTCAACTGGCGCAAGCTGGAGGAGAACTTCGGCACCGAATCCGGCTACCTCGGCTTCCTGCGCGACTCCACCTCCGCCGCCCAGCGCCTGTGCCACATCCTGTCCAACTCGCGATTCCTGGGCGACGCGCTCAACAAGTCGGTCGAATCGATCAGTTGGCTTGGCGACGACGACAATCTGCAGGCCCGCACGCGCGAGGCATTGGATGTACAGACCGGCTCGGCGCTGGAACGCTTCGGCTCGAACATCAACGAGTTCGCCACCTCCATGCGCGCCATGCGCCGCCACGAAATCGAACGCATCGGCCTGTCTTGGATGAGCGGTGTGATCAGCGACTCCGACAGTCTCAAGGCCATGACCGACGTGTATGACGCGATCATCGACGCCTCCCTGACCTGGGCCGTGCGCCACCAGATCGCCGCGTTCGGCGTCGAAACCGCGCCGGCCGGCATCACCGTCATCGCCATGGGCCGTTACGGCGGGCGCGAAGTGAACTTCAGCTCCGATGCGGATGCCATTCTCATCTACCGTCCGGCCGACGATGCCGACGACGGCCAAGCCAACGCCTTCGCCAAGAAGGTCGTGGAAGACCTGCGCAACATCCTGCAAGGCCCGACGACGCTGGAACCCAAGATCGAACTCGACCTGGGCCTGCGCCCGGAAGGCAAGAACGGCCCGCTCGTGCGCTCCTATGCCTCCTGCGAGGAATACTACGAATCCTGGGCTTCGACCTGGGAGCGCCAGGCGCTGCTGCGCGCCCGGTACGCGGCCGGCGACGCTGAACTGGCGAGGGACTTCCTGATCAACATCGCCGACCCGCTGCGCTACCCGACCACGGAACTGACTGAAGCAGAATTGCAGAACATCCGCAAGCTCAAGGCCCGCATGGAAGCCGAGCGTCTGCCGCGCGGCGTGCGCCGTGAACGGCATCTGAAGCTCGGCAAGGGCGGCTTGTCTGACGTGGAATGGACCGTGCAACTCATGCAGCTCCAGCACGCCGGCGATATCAAAGATCTGCGCGTCAACGGCACGTTGGAGGCATTGGACGTGCTGGAAGCCAAGAAGCTCATCAGCGCTATCGACGCGATTCAGCTGCGCAAGGCATGGACGTTGTGCACCGCGGCCCGCAACGGCAGCTATCTGTGGAGCGGGCGCGCCAATCAGGCCGATATTCTGCCTGATGACATCTATTCGCTGGGCGGCATCGCCGTCTACCTCGGCTACGGCGCCCACCGCGGCCAGCATTTCGAGAACGACCTGCTGGCCGTGATGCGCAAATGCCGTGACGTGTGCCAGCGCCTGTTCTACGGGCAGACCGAAGGTGAGGCGACTGCAGCAACCACCGCCACGGCCTCCGCCGCAACGCAGCAGCCGCAAACCGCCCCTCGCCCGCGTATGCACGTGATCGCACCGCGACTGGAACGAAATCGACGCCGCGCGCAGCGATAAGGCAGCATATTCGTTGGATTTTCAGTTGAACACTCGGTGAATGCGGCTGTCCGAAAAATGGCGTAAGTTAGATTAGGTCACACAAGGGTGGCCACCTGAAAACCACGAGCGAAAAGGTGAGCCTTGTCTGAAGAAACGCCAATGGTCGGCAAAAGCGTCGTAACGCTGGACGGCCTGTCTACAAACCAGATTCTCGACCTGCTGCATAAGGCCGAATACATCGATTCCCACCGCAAAGAGGTTGCCCATACCTGCGATGGGCGAGTGCTGGCCACGCTGTTCTACGAGCCCTCCACCCGTACGCGCCTGAGCTTTGAGACCGCAATGCTGCGTCTCGGCGGCAAGGTCATCGGATTCGCCGGCGCGCAGCTGGCCTCCGTGACCAAGGGCGAATCCATCGCCGACACGTTGAAGACCGTGTCCAACTACGTGGACGTGGTCGCCATCCGTCACCCGAAGGAGGGTGCCGCGCTGGTGGCCTCCCGCGCCGCATCCGTGCCGGTGATCAACGCCGGCGATGGCGGCCACATGCACCCCACGCAGACGCTGGCCGACCTGGCCACGCTGCAGTCGCGCTTCGGCCGCATCACCGACCTGACCGTGGGACTGTGCGGCGATTTGACTTTCGGCCGCACCGTGCACTCCCTGATCGAGACCCTGTGCCGCTTCGGCAACGTGCGCTTCGTGCTCATCAGCCCGGACGAGCTCAAGACCCCGCAGTACGTGATTGACCGCATCAACGCCACCGACAACTGCTCCTACGTGGAAGTGCGCGACCTGGCCTCCGTGATCGGCGACCTCGACGTGCTGTACATGACCCGCGTACAGAAGGAACGCTTCTTCAACGAAGACGACTACCTGCGCCTGCGCGACACCTACATTCTCGACGAAGAGAAGCTGCAGCTCGCCAAGCCGTCCATGGCCGTGCTTCACCCGCTGCCGCGCGTCAACGAAATCGCCGTGGACGTGGACGACGACCCGCGTGCCGCCTACTTCGAACAGGTCAAGAACGGCATGCTCGTGCGCATGGCCCTCGAAAGCACCGTGGTGGGCGACGAACTGCCCGGATACGAACCGCTCAACCCCAAGGAGGTTCAGGCCTGATGGAAGTCACCAGCATTCAGAACGGCATCATTATCGACCATGTGCCGGCCGGAACCTCGCTGAAGGTTCTCGAATACCTGAAAATCGACCCGGCCAAAACCAAGCTTGCGCTCATCATGAACGCCAACTCCAAGCGTTACAGCTCCAAGGACATCATCAAAATCGAGGATGACAAGGACATCGACCTCGACGTGCTCGGCTTCGTGGCCCGCCAGGCCACCGTGAACGTGGTGCGCGGCGGCAAGATCGTCGAAAAGAAGCAGCCGAACCTGCCCGAGCACATCGTCGGCGTGATCTCCTGTGTGAACCCGCGCTGCGTGACCACCACCGAGCCCGGCATCAAACAGATGTTCCACCTCGTGCACTCCGAACGGCTCGAATACCGCTGCGACTACTGCGATGAGGAAGCCAAACTGTGAGCATCACCCTACACAACATCAAGGTCTGGAACACCGGCGAGGTCATCGACCTCGTGGTGCCCGGGACCGCTGCCGCCTACTTCGCCGACACCTCCGCTGTGGCTGACGGCGCCGACATCGACGCCACCGGCCTGACCGTGGCCCCCGGTTTCGAAGACCCGCACGTCCACTTCCGCGATCCCGGCCAGACCTACAAGGAATCTATGGTCTCCGGCTGCCGTGCGTCCGCATCCGGCGGATACACGAACGTGCTCATCATGCCGAACACGTTGCCGGCACTGGATGGGCAGACCGTGTCTGACCCGGAAGCGACCGGTGCGAAAGAGGTTCTGGATGCCGGCTTCGACAACGTCATCGACTTCCTGCAGCAGTACGATACTGCGCACGATGTTCAATTGCCGGTTCGTTACGATCTGTGCGTGTGCGCGTCCAAGGATCGCGCCGGTCATGAGGCAAGCGACGTTGCCGATTGGCTCAAGTACGTGCCCGGATTCGAGGACGACGCCAAGACGCCGGCCATGCTCACGCACCCCATCACCGCAATCAGCGACGACGGTTCCGCTGTGACGCCGGAGATCCTGGACCAGGTGCTGGAGAACGTCAAGGCCTCCGACCTGTACCTGATCGAGCATTGCGAGCATCACAATACAGGTGCCGTGAACGAAGGCCCCGTTTCCCGCGAGCTTGGCGTGCCCGGCATTCCGGAAGACACCGAGCTCAAGATCGTGGCCCGCGATATCGAAGCGGCCCGCCGCACTGGTGTCCACGTACACTTCCAGCATGTGAGCACTGCCATCTCGTTCGAGGCGATTCGCAAGGCCAAGGCCGAAGGACTGCCAATCACCTGCGAGACCGCTCCGCACTATCTGGCGTTGAGCGACGAGGCGCTGCTCAAGTACGGCACGCTCGCCAAGATGAATCCGCCGCTGCGCTCCGAAGCGGACCGCAAAGCCACCATCGCGGCCATCGCCGACGGCACCGTGGATCTGCTGGCCACCGACCATGCGCCGCACACGTTGGCAGAGAAGGAACTCGGCTTCCTTGAGGCGCCCAACGGCATCATCGGACTGGAATGCGCGTACGGCGTGTGCCACAAGGTGCTCGTCGACGGCGGCTTCATTTCCGATGAGCGTCTGATCGAGCTCATGTCCGTGGGACCTGCCGAACTTATGGGGCATGTGCCAGCCGACGTGGCCGCGCTGGTCGAGGACTACGCCGAACCCGCGCCCACCGGGGATGATCCGGATGGCGTGATTGCGGGGGAGAACGACGCTCAGCCGCAGCGTGAAGGCGTCAACCGACTGCTCGACCTGAGCCGCGTGGATGACGCCGACAATGTCGACCTCGTGGTGCTCAACACCGCCGAGGAATGGACCGTGGACCCCGAACAGTTCCACTCCAAGGCTCGTAACACCCCGTTCGGAGGCTGGCAGGTCACTGGACGCCCCCTCGCCACAATCATCGGCTCCCAGCTGATGTTCAGCCGTCTATAGATAACACAAGGAGCAGCATGGATCGCCTGATCGAAGCGATTGACAACACTCAGAACCCCAGCGTCGTGGGCCTTGACCCCACTGAGGCGCTGGTGCCGCCTCAGGTCGTGGCGAGCTTTGCCGACGAGGTGCGCGACTCGGTCGAATCCCCAGAGGAAGTCGAATCCGCGCAGCTGGCCGTCGCCTACTTCGAATACAACCGCACGATCATCGACGCCATCGCCGACATCGTGCCTGCCGTCAAACCGCAGATCGCCATGTACGAGGCGCTCGGCCCCGCCGGCGTGGACATCTACACGATGACCTGCGAATACGCTGCCCAGCAGGGCCTCTACGTGCTCGGCGACATCAAGCGTGGCGACATCGGCTCCACCGCAGCCGCCTACGCCCACCACCTGAACGGCGTGGGCGACTTCGACCCGTGGCATGAGGATGCGGTGACCGTCAACCCGTATCTCGGCACCGACGGCATCACCCCGTTCGTCGATGCCGCCGCCGAGGCCGACAAGGACATCTTCGTGCTCGTACGCACCTCCAACCCGTCCTCCAGCGAGCTGCAGATGCTTGACCTGGCCGGCGGCACGAAGGTCTACGAGCACGTGGCCGACCTCGTGGAAGGCTGGGGCGCCGAGACCATCGGCAGCCACGGCTACTCCCGTGTGGGTGCGGTGGTCGGCGCCACCCACCCCGAGGAAGGCAAGGCGCTGCGCGCGCGCATGCCGCACACGTTCTTCCTCGTGCCGGGCTACGGCGCGCAGGGCGGCACGGCCGCGGACGTGGCAGGCATGTTCGGCAAGCAGGGCAGCGGCGCCATCGTCAACTCGTCGCGCGGCATCATCGGCGCATGGAAGAAGAGCGGCAAGTACTCCGAATCCATGACCGCCGACGAGGCGCTGGACCTTGTGGCGAGCAGCGCGCGCCAGGCGGCGCTCGACATGCGCGACAATCTGCGGGTTGCCGTATATAGGTAATAGACAGTAGGAATGAAATGACAACTTTCACCCCCACCCATGATGTGGTTGCGGAGGCGACTGCGGCCGGATTCTTCCCGCCGCGCCACAACGTCGAAATCACGCAGGTTACGGAACTGACCGACCGCGTGATGCGACTGACGTTCCGCGACCCGTTCATCGCCTCCCATGCCAAGCCCGCCCAGTTCGTCAACCTGTTCACGCACGACGACTTCATGCTCATGCCGCGTCCGTTCGGCGTCAGCGAAGTCGACGGCGACGAAGTCAGCGTGATCTTCGCCGTCGTGGGACACGGCACCGAACAGTTGGCAGGACTGCAGGCCGGCGACACCGTCGACGTGCTCGGCCCGCTCGGCCGCGGCTTCAACCTCAAGGAAGACGCCAACTACATTCTCGTCGGCGGCGGACTCGGCGTGCCCCCGCTAATCTACGCCGCGCAAAAGCTCGCCGAACACGACGCCTCCTTTGCCACCGCCGTATTCGGCTACCGCAACGACCACTTCGCCGAGGAATACGTCTCCCGGTACGCGGACTGGTCGTGGAGCATCGACGACGCCGAAGGCAACGTGGTCGACCTGCTCAACAAACTGGAACAAGGCGACGACCTGAAGGCCTACGATCGCAAGCCGATCATTCTGTCCTGCGGACCGCTGCCTATGATGAAGGCCGTGGCCGCCTGGGCCGCCGAACGCGGCATCCCCGCGCAGCTGAGCATGGAACAGCGCATGGGCTGCGGCTATGGCGCCTGCGTGCTGTGCACCATCGACACCGTGGACGGCCGCCTCAAGGTCTGCTCCGACGGACCCGTGTTCACCCGCGAACAGCTCGGATGGGGGAAGTGACGATGAGTGCAAACAACCAGTCCGCGCAGGGCGGCGACAACCACATCAACCTGTACGAGCCCCACGTGTGGAAGCACCACACCAAGGTGGCTGGTCTGGAATGGAAGAATCCGGTCGGCACCGCCTCCGGCACCTTCCAGTACACCGCCGTCCGCTGGTTCTACGACGTCAGCCAGCTCGGCGCCGTGTGCACCAAGGGCGCCTCGCCCGTGCCGTGGGAAGGCAATCCCTCGCCGCGCACCGCCGAATCGCCGGCCGCGAACATCAACGCCGTGGGCCTGCAGAATCCCGGCATCGACCATTACTTGGCCGAGGACCTGCCCAAGCTCAAGGCCGCGGGCGCGTTCGTCATTTCCAATGTCGCCGGACATTGCGACGACGATTACGCGGCGGTCGTGGAAAAGCTCGCCGACTCCGACGCAGACATGCTGGAAATCAACGTCAGCTGCCCGAACGTTTCCGCCGGCGGCATGAGCGTGGGCACCGACCCGGTGGCCCTCGCCAATCTTATGGACCGGCTGCGCCCGATGACCGACAAGCCGATGATCGTCAAACTCACGCCGAACGTCACCGACATCACCGTGCCGGCCCGTGCGGCCGTGGAACATGGCGCCGACGCGTTGAGCATGATCAACACGCTCAAAGGCATGCGCATTGACATTCGCACCGGCAAGCCGATCATCGCCAACGTCACCGGCGGCGTATCCGGCCCGGCCGTGCTGCCGGTCGGCCTGGCAGCCGTCTATCGGGTGCGCACCGCACTGCCGGAGATTCCGATCATCGGCCTCGGCGGCATCGACAGCGGCGAGAAGGCGCTCGAATACCTGTACGCCGGCGCGAACGCCGTCGAAGTGGGCGCGGCCGCGCTCTTCGACCCGGTGGCCCCGCTGCGCGTCGCCCGCGAACTCGACGACCTGTTGGACAGCCGTCCCGAGCTCGCTGCTAAACTGGCCGCAGGACAGACTTGGAGGTAAGGAACATCATGGCAGAAACACTCGCACATCGGTTCACTGAATTCCTGTTGGAATCCAACGCGCTGAAGTTCGGCGACTTCACGCTGAAGTCCGGCCGCAAGAGCCCGTACTTCATCAACGCCGGCGCCTTCGACGACGGCAAGAAGATCGCCGCGCTTGGCGCGTTCTACGCCGAAAAGATTAGCCAGGCCATCGTGCACAACACGATTCCCCGCGACATCGACACCGTGTTCGGCCCCGCCTACAAGGGCATTCCGCTGGCCGTGTCCACCGCGATCGCGCTGACCGCCGGCCACAACATGACCGTCGGATACACCTTCGACCGCAAGGAGAAGAAGGACCACGGCGATGGCGGCTGGATGGTCGGCACCCCGCTGACCGACGGCATGAAGGTGCTGCTCGTGGACGACGTGATGACCGCCGGCACCGCCGTGCGCGAAGTCATCCCCAAACTCAAGGCCGAGGCGAACGTCGAGATCGTGGGTCTCGTGCTCTCCGTGGACCGCATGGAGAAGACCAAGGACTCCGACCTGTCCGCCGTGAAGGCCGTGGAAGCCGAATTCGGCTTCCCGGTGCTCTCCATCGCCAACGTGCGCGAGATCTTCGACGCCGCCGCCAGGATGAAGAACCCCGACGGCACCCCGTTGCTCAGCCACGACATCCAGCAGCGCGCCGCCGCCTACCTTGAGGAATACGGCGCCTGATTTTCCGCGCTCACGGCAATTTCATACAATCTCACGTAATCTCACATAACGCAGTAAGCGGGCTTTCATAAGCCCGCTTTTCTGTCATCGCGCCATGTTCCGCGCGGTCAGCGAATATCGGCCCTGATGATACGCACGGTTCCGAATCAAGACCGCCATCAAGATCGGCTACGGCTACAGGAACCTCGGCAACCTCATCGCCCTGGTCATGCTCAAATGCGGCGGACTCAACCTCCGATTCCCCGGACGCCAATAACCAGTAGGAACAACCAGCAATCCCCACCCACACAAACACCCGAAGAGCCAAAAATTGACTAGTCGATGAGCTTGTAGCCGTGGTCGGAGACTACGGACTTGAGCTTGTCGAGATAGGTTTCGGCGGCCTTGGAGAGCTTGGAACGCTCGTTCGTGATCCAGCCGACCAACATCGTTTCGTCGGTGTCGAGCGGCACGGTGACGATCTTCTCGTTGTTGAGGTCGCCGTTGTCGATGCCGGTGCACACTGTGTAGCCGTTGAGGCCGATGATGAAGTTCAGGATTGTGGCACGGTCGGTCACGTTGATCTGCTTGGGGGAGTACTCCGGCCAGACCGCTTCCTCATAGAAGTAGAACGAGCCTTCCTCGCCCTGCTCGTACTGGATGAACGGGTAAGGTTTCAGGTCCTCCATGGTGATGACCTTCTTGGCGGCCAGCGGGTTGTTGCGCGAGATGAACACGTGCAGCGGCGCGCGGAAGAGCGGGTGGAATCCGAGGTGCTTCTCGCGCAGGAGCTTGCCGATCACGTCCTTGTTAAAATCGGACAGGTAGATGATGCCGATTTCGGACTGCATGTTGGCGACCTGGTTGATGATGTCGCGCGTGCGGGTCTCGCGGATGGTGAACTCGTATTCGTCGGACTTGATGGAGTTGATCATCTCCACGAACGCCTCGACGGCGAACATGTAGTGCTGGGTGGAGACCTGGCACAGCTGCTTGCGTGGTTTGGCGTGCTTGTAGCGCTCTTCGAGCAGGTCGGCCTGGTCGAGCACCTGGCGGGCGTAGGTCAGGAATTCCGCGCCGTCCACGGTCAGGGCGATGCCCTGCGAGGAGCGGGTGAAGATCTCGATGCCCAGCTCGTTCTCCAATTCCTTGACCGACGAGCTCAGGGCCGGCTGGGAGACGTACAGGGCATGGGAGGCCTCGTTCATCGAGCCGCACTCGACGATTTTGACGATGTATTTCAGCTGCAGCAGTGTCATAAAGTCTATTTATATCGCTAGGGATGGTCGCCACACGGGTTTATAACCTCATCAATCCACTATGGCGACACAATATGAGACGCCTCGCATATCGCGGACGCTGTGTAACGGGATATGCGCCACATCGGTAACCTAATGACATCGACACGAGCGGGAAGGGCCAAGCGTGAGGGTTGTCAAAGTGCTGATGCTGTGCGGTCTGACCGTCGGCTGCCTGGGATCCGTGTTCGGCTCCAAGGCCGCGGCCGGCTTCGCTCGGAACCTGAGGCAGGACCAGTACGATGCCATCCAGACCTTCTCCTTCTCCAACATAGACCGCTTCTCCACGCCGAGCCTAGTGACCAGACTCGGCGCCGACGTGATGAACATCCAGAACGCCTTCATGATGATTCTGCGCATGGTGCCGCGCGCCGCGTCGTCGAAGTGCTCACCGAACAGTGCGACATGCCGGTCGCCAAACGGCCGGTCACCGTCGTCAAGGACGGGTCCACAGACTTCAACTGCCGCGATGCAACGTTTGGCGACTTACAGGCATACGCCGAGTTCGGCGAGCGATTCGCGTGCCTGCGACGCGTTCTCGAAGAGGATGCCGTGGATGCCGACCTCGTTGGCGCCGACGATGTTCTTGGCGGTGTCGTCGAAGAACACGCAGCGCTCGGCCGTGAGGCCGAAACGGGTCAGGGCCAGCTCGTAGATGTCGGCGTTCGGCTTGTGCATCTTCTCCACGCCGGAGATCACGGTGCCCTGCAACAGCTGTTCAAGGCGCGGGTACTTCTCGAAGGCCAGGTGGAAGGTCTCATGCGACCAGTTGGTCAGACCCCATACGCCGTAGCCGTGGGCCTTCAAATCCGCCAGCAGCTCGACCATGCCCGGAAGCGTGCGGGGCAGCGCGTCCGCGTAGTGGCCGATGTAGAACTTGAAGATGTCGGCGAGTTCCTGGCCTTGCTCGCGCACCACATCCGGGTAGATGTCCGCGAAATCCTCGCCGACGTCCATGCGGTCCTCGTAGTGGAAGAAGCCGCAGGGGTCGTCGTCGCAGATGCGTTCCACGATCTCATCGGGGAATCGGCCTTCCAGACATGCGCGGGTGTTCCAGTCCAGCAGCACGCCGCAGAAGTCGAAAATCACGTCGGTGATAGGGGAGTTGGCCATGATGCTCCTTGTGTTGTTGGGATCGTTGAGTGGGGTCTGCGATTTAGTGTACGGGGTTTGTGTATAGGTCGGGGTATGTGGAGTTTGAGGCTTATGTTTCTCTCCCTCCGTCTTGGCTTTGCCGAGACACCTCCCTTGTCAGAGGGAGGTCAACAAGGTTATGCGATGACGTCGGCGATGGCTTCGGGGATGGCGTGGATCACATCGCCGGCCACGATCGGGTGGCCGAGCGTTATGAAGCGCTGGCGATGCTCGCGGCCGATCAGTTCCGGCTCCTGCCAGCCCTGCTGCTCGGATTCGGAGGCGATCGCCGCCGCCAGGCCATGCAGGTATGCGGCCGAGGCCACGGTCTCGGCCGTGGTGGCCGCATCATCCTGCTGGGCGAGCAGGGTGCCGGTCAGACCGGCCAGCACGTCGCCCGCGCCGGCGGTGCCCAGCCAGGCCGGCGCGCTGCCCGACGCATAGACGTGGTCCTCATCCACCACGATGGTCACCGCGCCCTTCAGCAATACGGTGGCGCCGGTGAGCTCGTGGGCGCGCTTCGCGCTGGCCAACGGGTTCAACCGCACGTCGTCGGCGGTGTACGGCTCGTGCGAATCGGCATGCTCCGCGGTGCTGGCGGCGGTTTCGAACCGGTTGAGCAGTTTCGCCATTTCGCCGGCATGTGGCGTGATCACCACCTGGCCGGGCACACGCTCCGGCAGCAGGTCGAGTGCGCCGGCATCCACCACGATCGGTGGCATGTCGTAGGCGTCCTTGTTCTCATCCTCGCTGCCGAGCGCGTAATGCTTGAGCAATGCGGCGATGGTGTCCCGCTGCATATCGCCGTCGGCGCCTTCGACGCTAGCCTCGGGCACGCCGGACCCCACGACCCAGGACTGCACATGTCCCTTGCCGATCACGGCTTCCGGCAGTGCGGCGAGCACCATGTTCTGCGCGCGCTCCGGGCCCAGATACCGGACCATGCCGGTGTTCGCGCGGGCGGCGGCGCTGGTGGTGAGCACGGCGGCACCGGGGTAGCGCTGCGAGCCGGTCACCAGACCAACCACGCCCCGGGAGTATTTGGAATCCTCGAACCGGGGGAGACGGACCGCGTCGGACGCGAACGAATTATCCACCACCTCGACGTCCGGATCCTTGTCGTCGATATCGAATCCGAAATCGAACAACTCGATACGGCCGCAGGCGAACGTGGCGGGCGGCAGCACCGCGCACGGCTTCATCGCGCCGAACGTGACCGTGACCGTGGCCGGAATGTACGGGCCGGGCAGAGAACCATCGTTCACACCGACGCCGGATGGCGTATCCACGGCAAGTACCAGCGGAAAATCGCCTGACGACTCACGGTTCGGCAGGGCGGGCTCATCGGGAGCCTCGCCGTCGAGGCCAAGGGCGGAGGCGAGTGCGGTGGGAATGCCGCGTAGCGAGCCTTGGATGCCGATGCCGGTCATCGCGTCGATGATCAGATGCGATTTCCTGGCCACGGCGATGGCGGTCTGCAATCGCTCGCCGGCCTCACCGGCGGAAAACCCGGACGCGCAACCGGGAATATCAGCCGCGGGATCAAGCACCAGCACCTTGCCTCCGGCGCGCACGAACGAGGCGAATCCGGCCTCATGCAACGACCGGCCCACGGCGATGGCGGTGACGTTCGCACCCTCCTGGGCCAGCGCGGCGGCCGCGAACAGACCATCGCCACCATTGTCTCCGGCCCCGGTCAGCAGCACGATCGACGTGTCCTCCAGCGCCAGATCCTCGTCGTCCAGCATACCGGCCGCCATGTGGGCCGCGGCCTGGGCGGCCATGCGCATCAGCGGCACGCCTTTGTCCAGCAGGGGTCGCTCCATGACCCGGACCGTATCGGAGTCATAGGCGCTGTGCAGCAGCAGTTCGCGGCGATCGGCGTCTTCGGTGTATTCCATGGCAACCCCTTTCTTGTGTTTGTTACTTGCGGTCCGTGTTTACAGGCCGTACACCTCGTGGGCGAACTTTTCGAGCACGGGGATCGAGCGCTTGACCTTCTCCGTGTCGATGCAGTAGGCCATGCGGAAGTATCCGGGCACGCCGAAGCTGTCGGACGGCACGAGGATCAGGTCGTATTCCTTGGCCTTCATGCAGAACGCCACGGCGTCGTCCTCCAGCGCCTTGGGGAAGATGTAGAACGTGCCGCCGGGGCGTACCACGTCGAATCCGATGCCGGTCAGCGCATCGTAGAGCAGGTTCATGTTCGTCTCGTAGACGTTGAGATCGGCGGTCTGGTCGATGACCTTGGCCACGCCCAGCTGAATCGAGCTCGGCGGGCAGTTGTGGCCGGTGCCGCGCGAGATCTGGCCCATCATGGGCACGAGCAGGTCGGCGTCGGTGGCTGTGGGGTTCACCGCGACATAGCCGATGCGTTCGCCCGGCAGGCTCAGCGACTTCGACCACGAGTAGCAGGTCAGCGAGTCCGCGTAGAAGCTGGCCGGGTAGGGCTGGGTGGCGCCGTCGAACACGATTTCGCGGTACGGTTCGTCGCTGATCAGGAAGATATCGTGGCCGTATTCGGCCTGCTTGGCGGTCAGGATCGCGGCCAGACGCTTGAGCGTGTCCGCCGAATACACCGCGCCGGACGGGTTGTTCGGGGTGTTGATAAGCACGACCTGCACGTTCGGGTTAAGTGCAGCCTCGAATGCGTCGAAGTTGATTTGGAAGTTCTCGGTGTCGGCCGGCACGATAGTCAGCTTGGCGCCGGCGCCCTTGACGTACGGCTGGTATTCGGGGAAGTAGGGGGCGAAGGTGATGATCTCATCGCCCGGCTTGGTCACCGCACGCATCGCGTGGGACAGCGCGCCCGCCGCGCCCGTGGTCGGGAAGATGTGGTTGCCGGTGTATGTCATGCCGAAACGTTCGTTGAGGTTTTCGGCGATCGCGTCCTTGACGGATGGGATACCGAGCGAGGGGGAGTAGCCGTGGATGGCCACCGGATCGCCGTTTTCGTAGAGGTCGACCATGACGTCGGTGAAGGATTTCGGAGCCGGCACCGAGGGATTGCCAAGGCTGTAATCGAACACGTTCTGGTAGCCGATTTCGGCACCGCGGCTCGTGGCGTACTCGCTCAGCTCGCGAATCACGGACTTGCCGCCAAGCATGGCCTTGTATTCCTCATTGATCATGGCTGTTCTCCTCGCATGGTTGTACTGGTATGCACCACGCTACTACTATCGCGGCCGGTTTGCGCCATTTGCCGCGCCGTGCCTAAGCCGGCTGTTCTATTTGTTCTATTTGTTCTATTAACTGTCGAAACCGCGGAATAACGCCGATTCCCGCTACAGCTCCATGATTATCCACAACCGTTCATAGCGAGCGCTGTGGGACGGCGGGCGGAAAACGGCCGAATCCGCGTGCCGTCCCACACCTCGTGCAATCCACGTTTCGGGAAAGCACCACCGTAAGACTGGCGTGCATCCGCATCCACGATAGGAGCCTTACCGGCCGTAATCCCGCACTCGATTATTTTTTGACAGGGAATCGAACCCGAAACACTAACCTATGCCCGCCCCACTGCAAACAGCGAATAACCAAATGTATGCATTTTCGGCACCATGAGCGAAGGAGCTCGCAAACACAACAGTGATTGGCATATATAGGGAATCGAGTCAGACCTATGTCGAATAGGGACCCCGATGAAAAACCAATGTCTTGTATCCGTAGCGTACTTTTGACTATTGCTGGAGGCACATGGTTTCGGCGAGGGAGACGGAAATGACAACAGTAATCTCGATTCTGGGAGGGAGCCTTTATCGGTCTATCCGGCGTCTTCCTCATGCCGGAGATGGCAATGCGGTGATACTGTGCGTTCCTTACCGGGCGACTGCTGAGAAGACCGGTGAAGATCAGACAGTATCGCTGGACCATGATTTACGGTACGCAACTAAAGCCGAGTGGAACGCAGGCGTCGAACAATATGAGGCTCAGCGTCGCTGCACGAGCCAAGTGAGTTCACCATCGAACGGCGTAGTGGCTGAAATCACTGCTCGCAGTTCGGCGGCACAGAAGATACAGCTTTTTCGTTCTTTGTTCCGCGGCCGCGATGATGTATACGCTTACGGATTCCTGAGCAAAAAGACCGGCAGAGTCGGGTATGCACCCGCTGCGTGGAATGAATGGATGACTTTGCCGAACGGCAAGCGTGTGCCGACTTCATCCGATCAACGACGATGCAAGCCACTGACAGATCAGGTGCTCCTTGACCATTTCACAAAGCGTGATTCGCAATTCCATAATGTTGTCGGACTTTATCCGCTTTCCAAAGATTCCAAGGTCTGGTTCCTCGCCATCGATTTCGATGATGATGGGTGGAAAGAGGAAATCATTGCAACCAAACGGGTGTGCGAAAACCACGAATTACATCCAATCATGGAACGATCCCGTTCAGGGGATGGCGGTCATCTTTGGATGTTCTTCTCTGAAGAGATCGAAGCCGCACAAGCTCGCAAAATGGGCACTGCGCTGTTATCGGAAGCCGCTCAGAAAACGCATATTCGGTTTCGTTCGTATGACCGAATGTTCCCCAACCAGGATTTGCTGCCATCAGGTGGCTTTGGGAATTTGATTGCGTTGCCTCTGCAACGATTGGCCAGAGATGCGGAGAATAGCGTATTCGTCGACGAACAATTCAACCCCTATGCCGATCAGTGGGCATTTTTGAATTCCGTACAACGAATCACGGCGCAACAAGTGAATACCATCGCTACACTGGCATCCTCCAATACCGGTCCTCTTGGCAATCTTGCGAAATTCGATTCGCCCATTCCTCATGCTGTAGGCCAGAAAAAGAAGACCGACAAACAAGCCCCGACTACGGGAAACGGCAGTTTGCGCACTGGCTCCCGTACCCCACTCTCTAATGCGGACGTTCCGGAGACGATTACCATCATTGAACGCAGCATGTTGGAAATATCAAAGACAAATCTGACTCCGCTTGCGCAGAATGCCGTTCGCCGTCTTGCCGCGTTCGCCAATCCGGACTTCTATCGGGCTCAGGCCATGAGACAGCCTGTGTATAACAAGCCACGCATCATCTATTGCGGCGAAGAAACCGATGACAGCATATTGTTGCCGCGCGGATGCAGAGAAGCCGTTGTGGCGTTGCTGACGGATGCCGGATGCACCGTGACATTCGACGATGAACGAAATCAGGGCAAACGTATTCGAGTCAAATTCATCGGGAGCCTCCGTGCACCACAAAGTGAAGCCGCGAAGACAATGCTGGAATATGATGATGGAATTCTTGTCGCACCAACTGGCTTCGGGAAAACGGTAATTGCCGCGGATCTAATAGCAAAGCGCAAAACCAATACATTGATCATCATCCGTTCGTCATCTCTGATGGAACAATGGCGTGACCGGCTACGGTATGGTCATTTTCGATGAATGCCATCACGTCGCATCTGTGGATAATGCGGCAATTGCTCGCGCCGTCACTGCGAAATATGTCTATGGGTTAACTGGAACGCCTAAACGCGAGGACGGTTTGCAAGGCATCACGTACATGCAATGTGGTCCGATCCGTTACACGGTTGATGTTATAGACCAGATGGTCGCCCAACGATTCACGCGAATATTGGTCCCAAGATTTACTGCTGTGAGTTTTCCCTTGATGGAACCCGTGACATACAACAAGTATCTGGAAGCTGTTTGCAATAGCGATGGGCGTAATCAGATGATTCTCAAAGACGCGAAAAAGCTCATCACAGAGGGACGGACTCCGCTGATTCTGACCAAACGTATCGACCATGCAAAAATATTGTCGCAAGCTTTGGAAAAGAGCGGTTGCACCCATGTGATGTTGCTGCATGGTGGCGGTTCAAGGAAAGATCGTCAACAGAAATTGCATGATCTTTCCTTGGTGCCGAATAATGAGAGCCTGACTGTAGTGGCTACGGGCAGCTATATCGGAGAAGGATTCGACCAGAAGCGTTTCGACACACTTCTGCTTGCCGCTCCGGTCTCGTTTGAGGGTACTCTCTCGCAATATGTAGGGCGACTTCATCGCGAGAATGATGGCAAGACCGAGGTTCGTGTCTATGATTACATCGACGTGACCGTGCCGTTATCCGCTGTCATGTATCGAAAACGGCTGAAGGCATACGCAAATCAAGGATATTCGGTAAATCCGGACCATACTGAGAAAACGGACATGCTCAGCGCAAAGACGGAAGCGTTGCGCGCTCGCATGACGGCTGCGACGCAGGGCGAAGATGCTGCGGATGCGATGTCCGATGCCCGGTCTGACGGATTATTCGAGGGCAGCATCGTTGCGGCCATGAATTATGCGGAGATACTTCGCAAGGATATTGCCGGTTGCACACGTTCCCTGATTATCTCGGCTGAATATGTGTCGCAACAAGGGCTCAGTGCGATTGATGATGAATTGCTCCGACTGGCCGACAGGAAAGCGCTCATCGAAGTTTATGCTCGTTTGCCGGCGACTGCTGCGGCGGCAACCAGAACACGAATAGAACGGAATATCAATCGGCTGCGTGCTATTGGGTGCATTGTCCGGACCGTCGAATCGTGTTCCGATTTCGCCATAATCGATGACGGGTTGATTTGGTTTGGAGGCATCCCTTTGCTTGGCAATCCAAGGAGTGACGACTGTGCGCTTCGATTCAAGGATACGAAAATCGGCGAAAACCTCGCAGATGGACTGAAACGACGATTGTCTTGATTCAATATTCAATCAAGACAATCGCGCAGCACGAGGGCGTGATTGACGTGCGGGTCTTTGGCGGCGTAGAGCAGGGTCACGTCGGGATGCTCCGCGCAGATGCGGCGCAGATTGTCCACGGCGGCATTGGCGTCAAGCTCGGCGATGTATCGAGTGCGGAATTCCGCGAATTTGGCGGGGTCATGGCCGAACCATGTGCGCAGGAGGGGAGAGGGAGCGACGTCCTTCATCCACAAATCCAACGCCGCACGCTCTTTCGTCATGCCGCGAGGCCACAGGCGATCCACCAGCACCCGATACCCGTCCGACGCAGCCGGTTCTTCATATATGCGTTTGATTGCAATCCCCATACAACCCACGATAGGCGTGCGCTTGCCGGAAGTCAAGGGGAGAGGCGATCCATCTACCCGTTCGATTTCTGGGTGTTCTGCCTAAGGCCTTGTGCTATGACAGCTAGCGATTCAGCAGCTTTTTGGTGATATCGTCCAACCGAACCGCCTTGCCCCTGTTGAAGGTGTTCATAGTGAAATCGACGGGTTTGGTCTTGATGAACGTCGACAGCGCGGTGTGCGGCGGGTTGTCGATCAAGTGGGTGATGGGGACAATCGCCTCCTCGACGCTGACGCCCACAATGGCGTAAATGGCACGCACCAGCAGCTTCATCAGTGGCGAATCGAAACTGTTCATTGCCCCATTGCTGCGCACGGCCCAAGGGTTGAACAACGCATAGTGGATGCGGTCTCCGGTCTGCTGTTGTTTTTTCTGCGAAGAGCACTCCCAGCAGATCGTTCAGACGACTCGTACAGATAGTCGCGCAATGCTGGAACGTGATTGATGCGCACCCTTCATCGACGGTCTCTCAATTGATCTCCTGTGATTCGTGCCGTATGAGGAAATTCTCGACTAGTGCGATCATCGTGTCCTTCTCTGCAGGTGCGGACAGTGCAATCATCAGCGTCATCGCCGCCAAGGCGTTACCCTCCACAAGCAGGGAGTCATCGTCGCCCAGTATACCGTTGCCGTTCAGGAAATACACGAACAGTGCGGCGGCACAACGTTTATTGCCGTCGGAGAATGGGTGATCCTTGACAACTTGATACAGCAGGTTCGCGGCTTTCTCCTGGGTGGAACGGTACAGTTCTTCGCCTCCGAACGTCTGGTAGAGTCCTGCGACGATTCCTTGGAACGAACCGTTGCGTTCCCTCCCGAACAGATCGGATTGCGTGTAGAACGGCATCGACCGTATGAACAGCATCGCGTCCTCATAGGTCAAGACCCACTGGGGCTCGTCGCCCTTGGGTATAGGGACATTGCCTGTGTCATAGTCGTTAAGCAGTACTAGACTCGGCAGATATCGTTCCAAGATCTCGGCGGTGCCAGCAATTTCCGGTTCGGTGGACCTCGATAGCACCTTGACGACGGCGTGAAGTGCGTCAGACCGCTTGCGATTGATGGTATAGCCATCAACGAGATGCTGCTTCAGAACTGAGTTGGCCCATCGCCGGAAATAGATGCCTTCCTTGGATTTGACGCGGTATCCGACCGACAGGATCATATCCAAGTTGTAATGCTCGACTTGGTATGTCTTACCGTCAGATGCAGTTGTCGCAAATTTTGCGACAACTGAAAATCCATTGAGCTCTTCCCTCAATGCATTGCCGATATGCTTGCCGAGAACGGCGCGACAGGGCGCCTGTTCACGGCATTGCAGGAGGGGCGGATCATCGGGGTGGGGATCCGGGTGCTCGCCATGGACTCCACGAGCGTGGAGGGCCGCCGGCACGCGGCCGGGGCGCCGGAAAAGGGGGCTCCCGGTCCGTCGGCGTCTCCCGGGGAGGGCGGAACATGGCCGAACGCGTCTTCAACCGCATGAAGCACTACCGCAAGGCCGCCACCCGCCACGACAGGCTCGACGCTTCGAAAGTGCTGCAGAGCGTACTCAGGGCTTGGCGGTGACGGTCGGAGCGGCGTCGGCATTGCCGGCTTTGGCTCCGGCTGCATCAGCTGAATCGGTGCCGGCCGCACTGGCGTTAGCGCTATCGTCAGCGTTGGCATCGCCGGCTTTGGCCTTGGCACCAGCCGCGTTCCCGCCGTCGATCACCAGTCGCAGATAATCGCGGTCGGCGGACTTGCGGCGCGGCACGAACCGACTGATGATGGAGTCTTTCTTGCCGCGGTTCTTCACGTATAGGAAGCCGAACACGGAGAACACGACCGCGCCGATGAAGTTGACGATAAGATCCTCCATCGTGTCGATCAGACCGATGTCGAGGTAGCCGCCGAGGCTCAAGTTTTGGCCATTGACCGTGACCTGGGTGATGTCGTTGATGCGAATCGCATGGTTGGTGTGCGTGGGGTCGAGCATCACCGAGCTGATGGAATGCACGATGGCGTCCTTCTGCATGTCGAACCCGAACAACTGGTCCATGCCGAATTCGAAGAACTCCCAGATCACGCCGATGGTCATGGAGAAGCAGAAGGACACGATCGCCAGGTACAGGGGCGGAAGCTCGAACTTCACCCGGTTGGACCGGTTGAGCAGGTCGACCAGCGAGAAGCCGATCGCCGCAGCGAGGAAGCCGTTCATCGTATGCAACACCGTGTCCCAGAACGGGAAGATCTCATAGAACGAACTGATTTCGCCAAGAATCTCAGCCGAGGACACGAACACCAGCACGATGACTTCCAGCACCGAAGGCAGCTCGATGCGGAACTGCACCTGGATGAACGCCGGCGCCAACAGCAGCAGCAACGTCAGGATGCACAGGAACACATTTTCGTAGTCGCCGTTAAAGAATTGGAGTATTGCCATGGCGAGCACCAGCATGCGCAGCACCACATAGACCGCGAATGAGTTTTTGTGTTCGCGGATTTCCATGTCCACGGCTCGGCTCATGGTTTTCCAGCGTACGCGCCAGGACGGTTTGCGTTGTGCGTCGTGCTGTTGCGACTGTTTCCGGGTCATCCTTGCCTCTTTCTCGCATTGTTCTCGCGCCAGCCTATCCGAACCTGCTCACAGGCAATCGGCAAGAACGGGCGATAGTCTGGCCGCATGAACCGAACGGAAACCGATACTGTCTCGATTGTGGGCCACGCGAATCATCCGACAATGCTCGATGAGACCATTACGCCGGCGGCACGTCACCGTGTGCTGATTGCAGTGCTCGCCGTGCTGCTGTACCGCCGTATGGGCATGATCACACCGCTGATCGTGGCCCATGGCATGTACGACGTCTCCACCGCCATGACCAATCTGACCGGAATCGCCGTCTCCTCATGGCCACTGGTCGTAGGGCTGGCAATCATGGCCACGCCGGTAGTTTGGGCTATCGTGAGGTGTGCGAGATGGGCTTTGTACCGGCTGGCAGCAAATCCAAACAGCGAAACAACGGAATGAACGAAGCGAAAGGAACGGTATCTGATGACTCCGATTGAATTGTCAACCCGACGCCGGGTTACGGGACTGACTTCGGATGAGTTCGCCAGGCTGTTCGTCTCTTTGCAACGCGATGTGGACGGCGAAGCCGCGCATTGGAGTGCCACGGACGTCGAATCCTGGGAGCTGGTCGGCCCGCCGGTGACCGCCGAACAGCATCTCATCGACACGTTCGCCGCGGCCAACGAATTCGTGGCCACGCTTGCGGACCGTTTGTACCACACGATTATGCCAGTCACGGAAGAATCGGTCATCACCGCATACGCTGATGACCTCACATTCTGGGCATCGCATCCGGACCTTGGCGGAGTGCCGTGCGCATTATGGAACATCGCCGCATTACAGGCGGCTGAATGGGCCCGCAAGGAAACCGGTATCGCCTGTGAACTGGACGTGCGCGAACCGCTGGTGTGACAGCTGAGCTCAAACATGGGCGTAGGCAACGTCATGGTTTGAGGACTATGGTGTTGCGTTATCGGTCGGAAAGGATGTGATGGTGGGGCGTCATAGCAAAAAAGCGCGTGGCCAGTCGAGGAGACACGCGCGAAAGCCCTCCGTTTGGAGCGAAATTCGCGGCTATCTGCTGACAGTGATCGCGGTGATGCTGGTCGTGTTGCTGGGACGTACCTTCGTGTTCAACGTATATGTGATTCCATCCCGCAGCATGGAAGACACGTTGCAAATCGGCGACCGTGTATTTGCCTCGCGATTGGCTCCAAAACTCTTTGCACTGCACCGTGGCGACATCATCGTGTTCAAAGATCCCGCAGACTGGATGGAGGGGGAGCAGCTTCCCACCAATCTGATGTCGATAATCGACAGCAATCGTTACCTAATCAAACGTGTCATCGGTCTGCCCGGCGATACCGTCGCCTGTAAGGGATCCGGGGAGCCCATCACGGTCAACGGCAAACCCATTGATGAAAGCGCTTATCTTAAGTCCGGCGTGAATCCAAGCGACAGCCCTTTTTCCGTAACCGTTACTGACGGCAACGTGTTCGTGCTTGGTGATAATCGCTCCAATTCCAGAGATTCTCGATACCATCTTGACGACGGCAACAATGGGCAAGTGCCATACGACGATATCCAAGGTGTGGCGTTGTTCCGCTTCTGGCCATTTACGAGAATCGGCATGTTGAACTGAATTTGGCGTGAATCCACGAGTTGATACGTGCCGCACGGACCGTTACCGGAACACTCCCCCCGAAATCTGACGGCCCCCTTGTCTCACAGCTATCGTACAGCTCCGATACGGGAAACGTGCGGGTGATTCCATGACGACTACGTACTTCAGGAAGTGACGTGTATCACGAACATGGTCATGTGTTCAGTCGCGTGCGAACCAAGGCGTATCGAGGTCGTCGGCCTCGGTCGCCTTTTTGCGCTTGCGTACCCACTGTTGCAGGAAATACGCCCCATAGCAGGCCACGATGAACACGAGCTCGGCCACGAGCGCGAACCGTTGCTCCACGTCGAAAATCACCAATACGAACGATGCGGTGCACAGGATGAACGCCGCCCAAGACACGTACGGATAGCCGGGCGTGCGGTATTTGAGTTCGCTGGCGGAATGGCCGGCAGCCAGCCAACGGCGGCGGAACACGATCTGGCAGTAGGCGATGGCAATCCACACCACCACGGCGGACAGGCCGGAAAGCGCCACCAACACCAGGTACACGGTCGAGGCGGCGATCACGGGAGGCAGGAGCGCTAACAGACCGCCGGCCATCGCGGCGCACAGGGCGAGCATCGGCACACCGCGGCGGTTCGTTTTGGCGAACCAGCGCGGAATCATGCCCTCGTTGCCCATCGACCACACCATGCGCGTGGAGGCGTACAAGCCGGAATTCGAGGCGGAAAGCACGGCCGTCAGCACCACGAAATTCATGATGTCGCCCGCATAGGGGATGCCGATGCTGTTGAAGGCGAGCACGAACGGGCTTTCGCCCACGCCGGCCTGGCGCCACGGGATCAGCGCGCACATCACGGTGATCGAGCCGATGAAGAACAGCACCAGACGCCACAGCGTGGTGTGGATGGCCTTCGGCACGGCGGTTTCCGGGTCGCGCGTCTCGCCGACGGTCACGCCGATGAGCTCGGTGCCGGAGAACGCGAAGTTGACGGTCAGAATCGTGGCGAACACCGGCATGAACCCATTGGGGAAGATACCGTCCTTGACGAGGTTGCCGAACATCGGAGCATGCTGGTAGCCGGCGATTGGAATAACGCCGAAGATGGCGAGCAGGCCGATGACGATGAACGCGCAGATGGCGAACACCTTGATCGAGGCGAACCAGAATTCCGCTTCGGCGAAGAACCGCACCGACAAAGCGTTCAAGGTGAAGATGAGAATGATGCACGCCGCGCTCCACACCCATGTGGGGCTATCCGGGAACCAACGTTGCATGAGCAGTCCGGCGGCGGTGAATTCGGAGCCGAGCGCCACCGTCCAGGTGAGCCAATACTGGATCGCGATCACGAAGCCGGTGCCGGCCGGGGCCGATGAACTTTTCGGCATACACGTGGAAGGAGCCGGTCACCGGCATGGCCACGGACAGTTCGCCGAGTGTGAGCATGACCAGATAGACGATGAGCGCGCCGATGCTGTATGCCAGAATCGTGCCGATGGGGCCCGCCTGCTGGATGGTGTATCCGGAGCTCAGGAACAGGCCGGTGCCGATTACGCCGCCTAATGAGATCATCTGCAGGTGGCGGGATTCCATGCCGCGCTTCAGGTTGGTATGTAGGGCGTGCTCGTCTTTGCCATCATGTGACGACTCGGACTGGCTGGTTTGCGCTGGTTGGTTCACCTGTTCCGAATGGCTTCGACGGCCATCCGCCTGAATCTGCGGTTCCTGTTGCGAGGACGGCGACTGTGCCGCCGTGTCGGTGTCGGGCTGACTCATGTTTCTCTCTTTGCCATGCGTGCGTTCCATAGGCGTCGTCGTGACGGCCCGGAACAGTATACCCGCACCGGGGATATAGCTGCGCTGCATGATGCTGAGTCAAAATCAGCCCCTTGAAACGGAGATAGGCACTCGCAGCGGCTACTTCACCTTCTGGATGCGCAGCACGAACATGGCGGCGCACACGTCCATGATGATGAAGATGGCGAACGCCGGCGTGCAGGTGCCGGTCGTGGTCTTGACCACGGAGGTGATGGTGGGGCCGACCGCCTGGCCAAGCGTGGTGGCAAGGTTGAGGATGCCGAGGTCCTTGAACAGCTGGGGGAGCAGCACGGTGGCCACCACGTACAGGCCGGTGCTTCACAGGAGGCCAAAGGCCAGAAACCCGACGGTAAATCGAATGTTGTTTGTTTTTTCCATGTTCTCGGACATGTTCGATGACCTCCTATGGTTTTCGTTGAAGTTTTGGTTATTTTGTCGACCATCTCACATTGGCGGAATTCCGGGCTTTTTGGACGTGCTGTTGCCTTTGTTGCGCCGTCGCGATATCGGTCTTGTGAACGGCTGATCTACTCAGGACTCAAAATATATTCCAGCCCGCGACGCGTTCAGTGTTACAGGAAAGTAAACTGGGGCCGTCTTCCATGCGGAAGTATGGTTCAGAAGGAATGGGTAGAACATCATGAATGGCATTGCACTTGGCACCCGGCTGGGGTTTGCCATATGTGTGCTGTTGCTGATGCCGATTTTTCTGCCTGTAGCCTGTGTGGAATCGTTGCGGCAACGTTTGACTGGTACATGGACGGTGGTTGCTTCGCGTGGCCGGGTGCTGTCGCGTCCGATGCCGATGGCGGACATCATCGTGTTGATGACGTTGTTGTTGTCGTTGAGTGCCACTGGCTGCTGGATTGCCGGCGGTGATTCGCAGACCGCCCTGGCCGCCATGGTCTTCGCCGCCACGGTGACGGCTGTATGTGCGTGCTGCGCGGTCGTGCTGTTGTCGTTCGTAGGTTCGGCCGGCCGCCGACCGTTGCCCGCCAGCTTCCGCTTCGATGCGACGGTGATGAACGCCGTCCGCTCATGGGCCCGCCCGCAATGGATGCCACGCTGGGCCCGCTACACGCTTCCCGATTCCCGAATCTGATTTAGCTTCTCTTTTCAGCTCTCATCGTTGCGCCCCACGGTCTAACGCAATTGTGTTGTTTAGGCGACATGTGGATACGCATTTATGCGATGTTCTTGTTTCCCCCTAATTTGGTTCCCCTCTCTGAGGGGAGCTGTCCACGAAGCGGACTGAGGGGAGTTCCCAGCTGTTGCCGTACCAGATTGCAGTTGCTTGAACTCGGAAAACACATCCCAGATTCGTCAATTCATCAGGAATCCCAATGAACTTCATCAATATCCTCAACCACATCCTGCGACCCCTAGAATGGGTCGTCGCCCAACTGCTCACCCTGTCTCACCACGCCCTGGTCACGTTTGGCATGACTGCTGGCCCCAGCCCCGCGTGGGGTATCGCGATCATGTGCCTTGTGCTCGTCATCCGCATCTGTCTGCTGCCGCTCTTCCTTTCCCAAATGCGTGCGATGCAGCGGATACAGGTGCTCCAACCGCAGATCCAACGCATCCAGCACAAGTACGCCGCGCGCAAGGACCCGCGTTCCAAAGAAGCCATGCAACATGAAATCATGGCCTTGCAGCAGCGACATAACGCCAATCCGCTTGGCTCCTGCCTGCCTTCGCTGATCCAGGCGCCTATTCTGTGCTCGCTGTTCTACACGCTGCAATCCCTGCCCGCAATCGCCGACGGGAATGCGGAACCGTTGGGCGGCATCGACCACGCCATGGCGGGCGACATCGAATCATCGTCCATATTCGGCGTGCGCATCGCCGACTCGTTCGGCACGGTTGCCTCGCCGCAGTCACGCATCATCATCGGCGTGGCCGTGGCGTTGATGTGCCTGACGTTGTTCGCGATTCAGTGGATGCTCATTCGTGCTGCTCTATTGGTTGACCAACAATCTGTGGAATCTCGGCCAGACGCTCTGTCAATTGCGATGGTTCCCAACGCCCGGTTCGGCGGCAGGCGAGCGCAAGGCCAGGCGCGACCACGAGCAGGACAACCGTCGCCGTGCCGCAGCCGGTCTGCCATCCCTAGAGGAGGAGCGTGCGATGGCCGCCCGCGAGGAGGCGAAAGCCCGACGCGAGCGCGAAAAGTCGGCCGCCAGCCGCAACCGCAAACAACACAAACCCCACACCTTGCCAAGCGCTCAATCGTGAAACGGTAACGCACTACTCGTCTCTACTTGCTCCCCTCGTTGAGGCTGAGCCGTTAAGCAAACAGCAGAGCTGTTTGTAGGCGAAGGCGAGGCGACAGCCGAGCTATGTAGCGCGGTCGTCAGACCGTCTTCAATTGCGGTTGAGCTGTCAGCGAAGCTGACTGAGGGGAGCATTGCTAAGACTGCATAGTGTTGTCCGTATAGATTTAATAGCTTTCACATTTGACGTGTATTGACTGATGACGCCGGAATACAGCACAATTGTCATATACAGGTGGACTTGCAGTCTAGCGATGGGGAAACGATATGAGACTGGCGATGGCGCAGATGGCGATGACCGACGATATTGACGAAAACGCCGATAAGGCCTTGGCCTACTGCGATCAGGCCGGCGATGCCGGTGCCGATCTGGTCATTATCCCGACCGCGAATATTACCGATGAACCGTTGGAGATGTTCCTGTGGGAGATTTGCGTCCAGGCCATGCAGAACCAGGTGGCCATCGCCATGTGCAACCGGGTCGGCACGGAGGATGATATGACGTTCGCCGGCCAATCAGTGGTGGTGGGCCCGTACGGCAACGTCGTCAGCAAGGCCGATGACCAAGAGCAGTTGATTATCACCGACATCGATCTCACGCAGACCGCAATGGCTCGGAAGCAGCGACCATTCCTGAAACTGCGACGACCCGAATGGTACGCCTGACAAGAACGAACCAACGTCAGCCCGGAATCTTCTCGATGATGGTGTTCAAGGTGTCGAAAGTCTCATCAATCTGGTCCACCACCTGCTTGCCCTGATCGACCATTTCGGTGATCTGTTCCGTGTGGGGCTGCGGCAGCGCATAAATCGACGTCTTGACGCGCTTCAAGACCACGCCAGCATCGGACAAGTCCTGCTTGATGGAGGCGATTTTGGGAATGGACAACGTGCCGTCGGAGAAGCTCATGCCGGACAGCAGCTCTTCGATATTGAAGTCCACCAACGTGCCCTGCGCGGCACTGTCGATCTTGGGCAGGGCGTTGGTCGCGGCGTCGGCGGCCGCATCCAGCATGCCGCGCACCGCCTTCACGTCCGAACCGTAATACGGCACGTATTCGGCGGCCTGCCATAGCATGCCCTGGGTTTCGTCGCGCGCCGCGACGATGTGACTGCCCGCGCCGTCCATCTGCTCAAGCGCCTGCTTGAAGTCGCCCTGCCCGACGGATTGCTGCGCTTTAGCCGCATATTCGCCCGCCTGCTGCGCCTCGCCGATTACCCGTTGTGCCGACTGCCAGAATAGCCAGCCGGAAACGCCCACCGCCAGCAGAATAGCGACCAGTATTGCAATAACAACAGTGCCGATATGTTTGCGCTTAGCCATAAGACCAATGTACCTGCCACTCTGACCAGCGTCATTCGCGGATTAGCATCATGGCCTGGGCCTCATTCTGGCTCATCGGTATGTTATTGGCGATGCGTAGCGGTGGTTATGCAAATGTCTTTTGATTAATACATTCGCTTTTCCGGAACGGGATTGCCGATTCTGCAGGAACCTATTCCGGTAGGTATGATTGTTTGCAATGAGGAGGTTGACATGACGGAACAAGAGATACGTGCGATGAGAGTGGCGGAAGCCGTCCATTCTGCCCGTATGGAAGGCGGCGATGTCACATCCTCGTTTTTTTGCAGACGCGCGCGACTATATCGAAGAACAAATAGACATGAGTTTGGAATTAATTCCACTTTAAATTTAATATCACTTTTCTTAAGGGAATTACCATGATTTTGGATGCTCCCTTATTGGGAAAAGCATATGTAGATAATCACTTCTTATCATCGGGCATGTTATATGAGTCCGATGGTCGACTGTTGCTAGAACTCCATAATGGAGAAAAGGGGCCGGAAGGAGATTATCTAGATCAACTGGATCCATCTTGCCTGGACCGACAAAGTAGTGGTGCAATCGCCATAAGTGCGCCCAAAATGAAACCTTGTCCTGAAACAATATCATTTTTCACAGGTCCACGTGAAAAGAGTTACCTGCTTTCAGACTGCCAAATTGCACATACAGATTTTACATATGGAGGTGGTCCGTATAATTTTAGGCGTTTGATAGCAGTTCGACGACTTATCCAACTTTCTGATTACGCGTTAAGTCATATCGGTTCTAAATATCTAAAAATCAATCGTATGCGTTCAATGATTCCTGCGCTCAATAAGTGGTGGGGAGATTCGTCTTTGTTTGTCTGGCTGCCCAATAATGCTAAAACAAACAGAGATACCATAATTGCCTATGGGCTAAAAATGCAAAACCGATTAAAATTGGGCGAATCTCTAGTAAAATAATTTCTGTGCTCGTATCCAAGTTTGTGGAGATGCTTCAGATAATTTAATAAGAGGGCAAGCGACCCTGCATTCATATACCGTTTTCTCTACGTACTCGCACAAGCATCTTGATATTACCGAACATTTGCGTATTCATCAGGCATTCCTAGTATTATTGGAAATTGCATATGGATGCAAACTCGACATGAATGATTTACAGATTGCTCGAAATGACGATAAGCCATTTCCTAGCCGTTCGGTAGCATTCAGGAAACTGTCGACATTTGAAGTGCCTTCTTTGAGCCACAAGGAGATTCGACATGCACAAAAGGCTGATTCAATATTTCGTTTTCAGGATATTGGTATAAAAGGAATACATAAATGGTTCGAGTTACTGCAAACTTGTCCTACGGGCGCGTATTCCTTTATTAGCCTTTTAGAGAATGAGAGATATTTACCTCTTGAAACACAAGTGTTGCTCGTGGGGGTGACTATTGAACATATAGGCGCTATGTTGCAAAAACATGATGGAAATTTTCATGATCAACTCAGTGCTATTCTCAATCAATTATTACCGTTGCTGTCTAGTGAGGCAGATAGACAATTGTGGATAGGAAGGGTCGTCGCTTCATATAATGGAATCAAACATTTTTTCCGTGCAAAAAAACGTCCAGATACATTAAGCATGGTTGAATACTTGCTTGAATCGAAGCAAGTGATACGCTTGTGGATTGCTTACTATGTGGGTTGTAATATAAATGCGCTAAAAGAGTACTTAACGCATCATCGTTATTCACTCAGCTACATTAAATTTGTATTCAAATAATCAATGAGCTTCCAATTTATGATTTCTGCATAGGAGACGGAGTCCGAAATAGTTATAATCATGAGTGATTGCTTGATGATTGGATTATTGTCGTCAGACTTAGAGACGATATCGCTTTTGAATATTGCAACTTTGACTGGCTTGCATGAAAGAACAAGCTGTATCATACAGTGCAGTTAGTAAATTTTCTAGCAGAAAGGCCGCTGTCATGACTGGAGCTGTAGTACAGGCAAATGATTCGAACGCCGTATTGAGGCGTCAACAGGCAATGTCTTCCGCCATTCACAATTCGCTCATGGGAGGTCTGCCGTTGCCGGACAGCAGAACATTGGGACTTCTTGAGGATTACGTCAACGGTCTTATCGGGGCTTCTGAACTGATGGAGCGTGGTCTCAATAGTTGCGTTTGAGCTGCAACGGCTGCAATGGAATTCGTATTTTGATCCGAAAACAGGTCTGCTGAAGAACCTGGTTAACGCAACGACGCAGGAGGAACTGGACCAGGAAGAAGTGCGCGCAGCCACTATCATGGAAACTGTGATGAAGTCCAATCCGCCGAAGAACACAGGTGACTTGGCCGAGTTGCTGGAAATATATCGACAGCTGTTTTCCCACGTATATCCGTGGGCGGGGAAGATTCGAATCGTGAATCTTAGCAAACAAGTGGATGCCAAGCATGCTTTTACTGATGTGTCGCACATCGAGCAGGAGATGCGCGAAGAGGCGGCAAGATTGCGCAATGATAATCTTCTTCAAGATCTCGATGAGAATCGGTTCATCGAAAAAAATGACCTCGCATTTTGTGACGGTGAATCGTATTCATCCATTTCGCGAAGGGAATGGGCGCACGCAACGACTGTTTTGGACTCTGATTGCGCAAGAGGCCGGTCATCCGCTTGACCGGCGTAATATCGATGGAACTTGGATGATTCGGGCTTCACGCAAATCGATGGATGACGATTTAGAGGAGTTGCGAAATCTGCTTGAGAAAGTCGTGGTCGATGGCAGAGAATCCGAAAGCCTACTTATACAGACTCCCGCATCACACTTGTGAATTAATTGATTTTACGGGAATTTCCGTCACCGGCTCATAACATGTTAATCGAGAGGACTGCCGGTTGCAGTTAATATACTTGGCTATGTTCCGATAGAGCACGACTAGGATACCAGCGACTAATTGTTCTTGAATGCTCACCTCGCGGAATCATCACCCCTCAGCGGTGGCCTGTCATGCGATTGCTTGACGGCATATTGCCTGGCTTGAACGATACATGCCATTATCGCTTGCGGCTGACGTTGCGTAAACGTCTATCCTGTTGGCAACGCCGCGAGTGGCGTGGCGCGGCAGGGTGCCACAATAACGTGATTGTCGAAGGGGATTCATCATGGACGGTCGTTCGTTATCGGTCGGGCTTTCGATCTGGTTCGAGGGCGTGAAGTGGCGCATCGCCAATGGGCGGCGGGCGACGTTGCATCGGTGGTATCTGGCGTTGGCCGGCGTGCTGATCGTGTGGCTGGGTGTCGCGGAAGCCGTGGCGTTGCCCGCGTATGGCGGGTATGCGCGTGAGGTGTTCGCGAACCTGCTGGCCGGGGTGCCGGCTGATGGGGCTTGAGTTTTGACTATACTGTTGCCACCGCCGCGCAATTGCGCCGACGGTGTTAGTGGGTTATGGTCGCGATATGGGTGATTGGTATCAGACTCCGCGGTTCGTGGAGGGCGTCTCCATCGATTGGGATGCGCTCGGCACCCGGTCGTATGTGCAACAGATCCCGGCAATCCGTTCGATCGAGCATCTTGCGTTCGATTCTGCGGTCACGTTCTTCGTCGGCGAGAACGGCACCGGCAAATCGACGTTGTTGGAGGCGATCGCCGTCGCCTATGGGTTCAACGCGGAGGGCGGCACGCTCAATTACCGGTTCTCCACGGTCGATGACGTGTCGCGGCTCTGTGATGCGCTGACCGTGGAACGCGGGCGCGGCAAATCGCAGTCGAGCTACTTCTTCCGTGCCGAAAGCTTCTTCAATGTGGCGACCAAGGCGCGCGATTATGCGGGCGGCGGCTATCGTTCGCAGGTGCTGGCGCATCTGCACGAGCGTTCGCATGGTGAGGGATTCCTCGATTTCTTCAACTCGTTCGACGGTGCCGGTCTGTACATCATGGATGAGCCGGAGGCCGCACTGTCCCCGCAGCGCCAGCTTGCCCTACTGACCCGCCTGCACGAGTCAGCGGCCCGCGGCGCGCAGTTCATTATCGCCACGCATTCGCCGATCCTGCTCGCCCTGCCCGGTGCAACGATCCTTGATTTCGACGGTGATGTGATTCGTCCCATCGAGTACGAGGACACCGACAGCTATCGCGTCCTCGGCCTGTTCATCAATCATCGGGATGCTGTGTTGCGCCGGTTGTTCGCGGACGAGTAGGTTCGGGCGGGTCGGTTGACTCGGGCCCGCGCCGCTGCCCACGGCATTGCTGTTGTGCCTGCCCGTGGCGTTGGTGGCGGCCATCGTGTGGGCGGTAATCGGCGTCATGCGTCGCGCCGGGCGGACGCCTGACGCTCCGGCCGGCTCGAATGATGCCCGTTCGGCCGAATCCAGGTTCGATTCGGCGGCCGCCCAGATTCTGGCGATCGTCGCCATCAACGTGTGGGGCGTCATGTTCATCGTCTTCGATACGTTCCAGATCGACCCGTGGCGGTACGTGACATGGCGCCCGTGATGTTCCTGCTTTATCTGGCGGTCTTGGGCATCGGCAAGGCTTGTTTCCGCAAACGGCCGTAGGATATTCGCTGCAACCCGTAGGGGCCGACGATGATGAGCAGCCGGAATCGTAGGATTCTCGCGGCATGCGCCATGATGCCGGCGGCGGTTCTCGTGATCGCCGGTCTTCTGCTGGGGTGAGCCTGCCACTCTCTGCTGATCTCGCCATACAAAGTCGACTCCGCACGTCGCGAGCCTTCGCCGAACACTATCATTGGTGGCGCAGAGGTCGTGTGGGAATGGCCGCGACGGGGGAGGGGTATTGGGCAAGCTTCGGGTGCCGCGTTCGGCGCGTTGGGGCCGATTCCGGTCAGTTCGATGCGCATGCTGGTCGCCACGATCGTCATGCTCGCGCTCGTCCGCCCGAAACTGGTTGGCCGGCCGAAAGGCGAATGGCTGGGCATCGTGGTCTACGGGCTGGCGATGGCGGCGATGAACGTCTGCCTGTATTCGGCCATCGACCGCATTCCGATGGGCGTGGCCGTCACCTTGGAATTCCTCGGGCCCTGCGTGGTCGCCCTGGCCGGTTCGCATCACTGGCGCGAGGGCCTGTGCGCGGTGGTCGCGCTGGTAGGCGAGGGCCTGATCTCGTTCACGCCGGGAGGCTATTTCACCGGCCGGCTACCTGTTCGCGCCGGGCTCGGACGTGTGCTTCGGCCTGTACACGCTCTTCGCCGACCGGGTCGGCAAGACGGGCGCCGGGCTCGACGGGCTCGCCCTGTCGGTCACGGTCGCGGCGCTGGACACTTCGCCGGTATCCATCGGTCACGCCCCGCATGCGTCGGCCGCCCAGTGGGGCGTCATCGCCGCCTCGGCGGTGCTGGGAGTCGCGATTCCCTACACGATGGACACGTTGTCCGGGCATATCACGTCGGCACGCGTTGTCGGCACGCTTGTTCTCCATCGACCCCGCCATGAGCGTGGTCATCGCCGCGCTGATATTGCGCCAGACCATCACCGTGATGGCTGTGCTCGGCATCATCGTCGTCTCCTTCGCGGGTGCCCTGCTGGTGTGGTCATCCGGAGGCGATGCCGTAAACGGATGATTCTTGTCATGCGATTGCTTGACATGGCTGGTCTGCGAATGCCTGTTTTACCGGTCGCCATCGATTGGAATGCTAACATCCAGCTGCCAGTGGGCTTGTTCGGTGTGGGTTTGGAAGGTGCCGCCGCGTGTTTCGATGATGGTCCGGTAGCGGTCGAGGCCGCTGCCCAGGCCGAGTCTCATGTCATCGGATGTGATTGGTGTCGCTGGCGGAGATGCGGATGGCGTCCGTGTCGAAGGTGACGCAGATGGCGTGCCATTCGCCCGGGTCGGCGTGTTTGGCGATGCTCGCGTACAGTTTCGCCAGCAAGCCCGCCAGCAGGCGCATGGTCTCCGGCGTGAGCGGCCGGTGTGGTTCGGCGAGCAGGTTGTCGCCGGTGTGTGTTCTTCGAGCGAGTCGATGACCTCGTGCGTGTGGCCCATGGCCCGGATGGCGGCGTCGCGCAATTCGTCGAGCTGTTGCCGGTACTCGTGTTCGTCGGCGGGCATGCCGTTGGTTCCGGTGTGGTCGATGCGCAGGATCAGGTAGGCCAGGTCGTTGCTGATGGTGCCGTGCAGGCTACGGGCCGTGCCTCGCGTTTGCGTTGCCGCTGCAACAGGTACGAGTCATGGTCTCGCTGGCGCATCACATGCAGCAGCAGGCCGGCCAGGAACGGGACACAACAGAACGTCAGACTCTGCACTGCGGCCACCATTCTGCGACTTTCGTCGGGCTCGGTGAAGCCGAACAGGGATGAGGCGAGCAGGATCACGGTGGCGATGACGCCGGCCCGTGCGTCGAGATAGGTGAGGAACCCCGCGCAGGCGACGCCGATGGCTATCGGCGTGACCATCGGGACATCCAGCATGAGGATTACGCCCGTGACAAGCGCCGGCCACAGGAACCGGTCCGGGCGGAACATGCCGCCGACCAGGCCGGCAAGCACCGCCAGAGCCAACACGCTATCGCGCACGGTCGCGGTGCCGGGGACCCGTGCCGCCATCGAGAACACATACTCCGCGAGCACCGCCACGGACAATACGGCGCAGGACGCCGCGATCACCGGATGCTCTATGTGCGAACCAAGCCGGACGAAACCTGCTGTCATGCGATTACTTGACATGATGTTGTGTTTTTAGCCATGCGCAGGTTGAATGGGATTACGCCACGAAAGGATATGCCATGAATGATCTGCTGATTATCGATATGCTGCCCGCGTACGGGCTGCTGTTCTATCTGCTGGTCTCGGTATTCGTCTTCGTGGGATGCCGTGGCCTGCGTCGGAGGACCTCGGATCGTGGCCTGCTGCGTTTTGCCGTAGGCGCGTTCTTGGTTGTTTCCGCGCTCGGCGCCGTGTTCGCTGCGCTGGTGTATATCATGGCAGTGCCTTTGGCGTAGCCGGATATGGTCGACTTCTACCGCACGTACCGGCCGGGAGCTCTGATCTTCCTGCTGGGACTGTTCATCATACAAGTTGACTTTCGAGGCTCATGGCGGGCTATGCCACTAGCGAATGCCCCGGAAAGTCACTCATGCGAGACATCATGAAACCCCGGGGTTTTTTCTTTTCGTAACGGACCGTCCAGCTGCTCGGCGACGTATATCGTGATGAGCTCGTACGCCGCATTACTGCCGAGGAATGGCCAACTAGATAAGGCTCGCGGCCGTTGGCCGAGCAGTAGTAGTGTGGTCTGCTGTGTCAACAGGAGGAGTGTGACCAATGCGGCTGATTGAGACATGGCTGGCGGACCAGGAACGAGCGTTTGACTTGTTCGCGAAATTCCCGGCGGAGGAGACGGGATTCGAGAACCCAGCGGCCGGCATGAATCGTGAACGGTTCGCCGCATATGTGCGAGGGTTGCGTGATGAGTCGCTTGGCGTCGGCCTGCCGGACGGCTGGGTGCCAGCCACCAAATACATTCTCGTCAACGATGAGGGCGACTATGTGGGCATCTTCAACCTGCGTCACCGGCTCACCGACTTCCTGCGCAACGGTCCGGGCCACATCGGCTACGGTATCGCCCGCGAATACCGCGGCCACGGCTACGCGACCGCCGGGCTCAAGATCACGCTCGCCAAGGCCCGCGAGCTCGGCATCGAGGAGGCTTACCTGAGTGTCCACAAAACCAATCCGGCAAGTCTTGCGGTGCAGCAGCATTGCGGCGCACGTATCGACCATGAGGACAAGACGGAATACTACACACGCATCGCCACGGCCGGCAACCGCAAACGCTCCGCACGACGCGGCACACGCTGACACCACGTCCACGCCCATGCGTACCGTTCAAACAACACCACGCATGGTGCGAGCGTCAGCGTCGCCACTCAACCCACCAGTTAACTAAACACGGTGAACGCTTTGTTCGGGGAATGTCAATATGCTGTCATGCGATCACATGACAGCATATTGATTATTGAGGAAGAGATATATTGAGGAAGAGATAATTGACCATTAGGGGGAATCAGTGGAATACGGCTAGGTGACGGATGAATATGAATAGCAAATACGAGGCAATCAAGCGGTTCGCAGCGGAGCATGGCGACCGCGCCGAACTCATAGAGCACGAGACGGCGATTGTGGATCTGGCTTCCGGCGCGCAGGTGTTCGACATCAATCAGGCGGCGGCCACGTATATCGTGGAGGCTAAGGAGGGCGTGTTCGCGGTAGTCGCCAGCATCGACCCGCAACTTGTCATCGAGCACAACACCATCGCCGGCTACTTCAACGGCGAAGATTTCGTCAAGCCGCTGTGACGCAAGATTAAAGCTGCCGCTCAATCGCCAATTCCCTGTAAGCAGCTCTCCAATTCCCACAAAACTCCAATAATGTTGCGTTGGTGCCTTAATCATCCATAGTTAAGGCACCAACGCAACATATGATTCGCTTACACACGCAGCCATCCGACGATGGTTGGGATGGATTGTTCGGCGAAGCGGTCTATGGCATCGGCGGTGACGTAGGCGTGGGCGGTGAGGCGCAGGTACAGTTCGCCATCGAACTGGGTGACCGCGACTTCGGCATGCAGTTCGTTGAGAATCCGGTCCCGGAATACCGGGCATAGAGCGTCCAGCTCCTGCGGCGTGCGGTTTCCGTGAGGCAGCTTCACCAGACGCATGGCGGGGGAGGGAATGCGCACCGGCGACGAGCAATCCTCGCCGCTGACCGCGCTGGCGGCCTCGGCCACCCGGCTCTCCGCGTAATCGGCAAGATCGGACATGTACCGGCGCACGACATCCCAGCCCCACAGTCGCTCGATCTCGCGCAGGGACTCGGGCGCGGCAATCGGACCGCACAGATTTTGGGTGCCTTGTTCGTCGAATCGTTCCGGGAACGGGTCAGCGAAACCCCACGAGTCGATCAGTGGCCACAAATCCTGACCATCCTGACCGCCTTCGGGTGGAATCACCAGCAATGCCGTACCGCGCGGCGTACACGGGAACTTATGGAAATTGCCGACCCACCAATCGGACTGCAGCCCGCCGACCGGATCGGCCAGTTGGGCCGGGGCGTGCGCGCCATCAACCAAAATGCGGATACCGCGGCGATGGGCTTCAGCGGCGATACGCTGGACCGGAAACAGCATAGCAGTGGCGGAAGTGATCTGATCCAACACGATGAACGACGTACGCTCGCTCATCTGCGCGGTCACGGCGTCGACCACGCCATCCTCGTCGGCGTCAATCGGCACATGCGCAATCTTCAGCACCGCTCCATCGCGCCTGGCCATGCGAGCCGCACCTTGCAGCACGGCACCATACCCGTGATCGGTGGCCAGCACCTCGGATCCGCGCGACACGCGAATATTGGCATACACCACACTGGCTCCGGCCGAGGCGTTCGGCACCCACGCCACACGGCTCGGCGGCACTCCCAGAAACTCCGCGAGCTGCGAGCGCATGTCCCTGATGCACGCGCCGACCCCGGGGAACCATCCGATCGGTGCACGGTTGGCCTGCGACTCATACTCGGTTACCGCTTTCAACGTGCTGTTCGGCACCGCGCCAAACGAACCATGGTTGAGATGCAGGATCGACTGGTCCAGCGGCCAAGCCTCGATGGCGGGCTTCCCATTCGGCAACGTCAGCGGCAGCGGACGGGCGGAAGGGAAAACGTCGAACGAATCCGTCATCGATGCCTGCCGATGTTCGTAAGAAACCTGGTCCATTGCCGCTCCCTGCTCGTTTGCCGTTCTGCTGGATTCAACGTCAATGGTAACTGGTGCATCTCCCTCATCCATACGAATGAGACGAATCGCCTTTCATCCCAATGATTTCGCTCTCATGGCCGATACCCGCGTGCCGTCATGTTCCGTACCTTGGAATCAGAAGTCGAGAGTTATGGTCCGAAACCGAATGGAGCGGACCGAAGCAGGGAGCATTGAAGATGGGATTTCTTAAGAACTTTTCCGAACCGTTTGCGTTCGCGCTGGCATTGTGGCCGTTTGTGTCCATGCTGCTGACTGTGCCAGTGCTGGCGTTGCTGTATCACCGTGACAATCGCATCCGACTGTCGTCGGCCATAGTGGCGTATGGCACGGTGCTGTACCTGCTCGGCCTGCTGTGTTTCACACTGTATCCGATGCCGGCCGATGCGGCGGCCTATTGCGCCGCGCACCATCTGACATCGCAGCTCAACCCACTGCAGTTCATCGGTGACATCCGTACCGATGGTCTCACCGCCGTACTGCAAATCGCGTTTAATATCGTGTTCTTCCTGCCGTTGGGCTTCATCATGGGCCGCATATGGCGTTGGCCACTGCCAGTTACCGCAGTACTGTCGTTCGCCACGTCGCTATTCCTGGAGACGATGCAGCTGACCGGCCTCATGGGCGTGTTCCCGTGCGCCTACCGTCTGTTCGACGTGGACGATCTCCTGTGGAACACGACCGGCGCGCTGATCGGATTCGCGCTGGCCATACTTTCGCTGCGCCTGATTCCGGCGCGGGTCGCCGATATGACGCCGACCACCACACCTGGCTTCATGAGGCGGCTGATCACGTTCATCATCGACATGACGCTGATTTCGTTCGCCGTGATGCCGACGCATCTGTTCGTCATAATCGTCCGCTCGAACCTGCCCTCGGGCTCCAATGGCTCATGGCAGTCGATGGAACCGTTCGACTGGACCGGCTCGATCCTCTTCCTGGCGGCGCTCATCATCTTTGAAGGCGTGGTTCCCTGGCTGCGCGGCGGCCGCACGCTCGGCGGCAGTTTCACGCACATGACGATAGAGACCCGGCCGCGCGAAGGGCGGCTTCGCGTGGCGTTCTATGTGGCGCGCATGGCGACGCTGATCGCCGTGGTGTGGTGGCATAGCGGCGGATTCAATCTGCTGGTGTTCATCGGCCTCGGCATCTTCTGGATGGTCAAGCATCAGATGCCGTACGACCTCATATAAGACCGGCGCTCCGCCGTTTGGCGTTACAGGGAAACCTCCGACCATCGTTCGGGAGTCGGAATGCTGCGCAGCGGGCCGGACAACGATACGGCCAATCCCGCTACGGAACAGGCCACGGCCACGCCCATCACCGCCGTGAAACCGAGATCTGGCTGTTGCAACAGCCAGCCGACCAACGTACTCAAGCCCATTGCCGTGCCGAGCAGCCCGCTCATAATGGCGAATAAGGCGATGCATAGCGCGAACATCGGCGTATTCATCATGTACAAGGCGAGCAATGCCATGGCGATGGCGGACAGCCCAGTGCCGATGGCACCCAACAGAATCATCATCCGTCTGCGATCGTGGCGGTCGGCCAGCGTGCCGCCGAATGGCAGCAGCAACAGTCCGATAGCTGATTCCAAGGCGACGATGATGCCGGCGATGAATTCCGAGCCGGACAGTTGCAGGGCCAAGAGTGGTATGACGAATGTGCGCAGACTGACGGCGAGCACGTCGGTGGTGTCGGCCGCAAACCACAGTCGATAACTGCGAGCGCGCCACAATGATGACGAGGCGGAAGTCGCATTGGCACTGTGGCCTGGAGATGGATTTGAAGACGATGGGGGATTGGCGTTTGTTGACATGATGACTCGTTTCATGAATCATGCCGTATTCGGAGCTTCACGTGCAGCGTATCACGCGCGTATGGTCTATTTTGCAAAAAACAAACCCCAATTATTGCACCAGTTCGAGCACGGAACCAAGCACGTCACCGGGCACAACATAATCGGCCATCAATGGTTTCTCGGCTTCGAGGGGCTGATTTCGTCCGGTGGGGACATCTACTTGGCTTTCGAGGGGCTGCTCAAACGCCAAACCGCAAGTATAAACGGCTTTGTAGCAACGGCATGACACCATTTCAGAGCCTTGTCTACTTGGGCATCAGCCCCTTGAAAACGCAAGTAGACCTCCGGCGAACGCCGAATCAGCCCCTCGAAACCGAGTTAGGCATTCTTTTCGCGTTTGAGCTGCCGTTCGAGGGCGTAATAGGCCGCATAACAGCAGGCGACGAACGGAATCATGCAATACAGGGTCGAACGTTGCGTCTCATCGAGCACCACGAGCACCAGCGCGCCGATGCACATCACGATGGCCAGCCACGGCAGCACCGGGAAACCGGGCGCACGGTAGTCGAGCTCATCGGCGCTGTGCCCGTCCCTCGCCCATTCACGCCGGAAACGGATATGGCACACGCACACGGAGAACCACACCACCAGCGTCGCCAAACCGGATACCGCGACCAACACCAGATACACGGTCGAGGCGGCGATTACGGAAGACAGCAGCGCCAGCAGCGAACCCGCCATGCTGAACAGCACGGCCCACACCGGCACACCACGGAAATTCGTCTTGGCGAAACGCGCGGGAATCAGCCGCTCCTTGGCCAGCGACCATACCATGCGCGAACACACGTACAGGCCGGAGTTCGCGGCGGAAAGCACGGCCGTGAGCACCACGAAGTTCATGATGTCGCCGGCGAACGGCATGCCGATCGACTGGAACACCAGCACGAACGGGCTCGTGTCCACGCCGGCCGGGTGCCAGGGGATCAAGGCCGCCATCACCAGAATCGAGCCGATGAAGAAAATCGCCAGGCGCAGCACCGTGGTGTGCACGGCTTTGGGAATCGCGCGCGATGGATCTTTGGTTTCGCCGGCCGCCACGCCCACCACTTCGGTGCCGGAGAACGCGAACACCACGGTCAGCAAAGTCGAGAAAATAGGTGCGATGCCGCTTGGGAACCAGCCGTCGGCCACGAAGTTGCCCAGCAACGGCGCGGAATCATGGCCGGCAATCGGTATGGCGCCGAAAATCGCCAGCAGGCCGATCACAATAAACGCGATGATGGCGAACACCTTGATCGACGCGAACCAGAACTCCGCCTCACCATACAGCCGCACGGACATGATGTTGAACGCGAACACCACCACAATGAACACGGCCGACCACACCCAAGACGGCGAATGAGGAAACCATCGCTGCATCAGCAGCCCGGCCGCCGTGAACTCCGATGCGAGCGCCACTGCCCAGTTCAGCCAATACAGGATAGCAATGGTGAACGCGGTGCCGGGGCCGATGAACCGCTTCGCATACATGTGGAAGCTGCCGGCATACGGCATGGCCACGGACAGCTCGCCCAGCGAGACCATCACACAGTAGACGAGCAGGGAGCCGACCGCATAAGCGAGGATTGCGCCCAACGGCCCCGCCTGATGAATCGTATAGCCGGAGCTGACGAACAGACCGGTGCCAATCACACCGCCCAGGGAAATCATCGTCAGGTGGCGCGACTCCATCTTCCGTTCAAGGCCGGTATCGTCCTTGGGTGTGCCGGCTGCCACCATGCTCGGGTCTCCTTTGGTCGGGTGAACAGTTGTGTCTCGTGTCGGTTGTGCGGGCGGCGCTCGATGCCTCCTACCATATGATAGCGGTAACACGAACAGCGAGTGGAACACGAGGAGTTTGGAATGACGGAACTGCATATCGGATCGCATCTGTCGACGGCCGGCGGATGGAATGCGCTGCTGGAACGCTCCCATGAGGAGGGCGGCACCGCGTTCGCGTTCTTCCCGCGTTCCCCGTACGGCAAGCGTTCGAAGGCGCTCGACCCGTCCGGCGCGGCGGCGTTCGGTGCGCGTCTGAAGGCTGAGGGCTATGGGCCGTTGGTCGTCCACGCGCCGTACGTCTACAATCTGGCCGGCAAGGATGAGGCCAAGCGCGTATTCGCGATCGAGGCGTTGGCCGAGGACATCGAGCTGCTGACCGCCATCCGCGAGGCCGGCCAGGAGGTGTATATCAATATTCATCCCGGCGCGCATGTGGGCCAAGGCTCCGAGACCGGCTGCCGACTGATCAGCGAGGGACTGAATCAGGTGTTCGAGCGTACGACCGGCGTCATGGTGCTTCTGGAGACCATGGCCGGCAAAGGCACGGAATGTGGCCGCAATTTCGATGAGCTCGCCACGATCATGGATGGCGTGGAGCATAAGGCGAACGTCGGCGTCACGTTCGACACCTGCCATGCGTTGGATGCCGGCTACGATTTGGTGAACGACTACGACGGTGTGATGCGCCAGTTGGATGAGGTAATCGGCTTGGCCAGGGTCAAGGCGATTCATGTGAACGATTCGCAGTTCGGCCTCGGCTCGCATAAGGACCGTCACGCCAATATCGGCGAGGGCCAGCTCGGCATCCCGTTCTTCACGCGACTGGTCAACGATCCGACCATGGCCAAGCTCCCGATGATTCTCGAAACCAAGGAGCAGACGCCGACCACGCACCGCGACGAAATCGTGCTGCTGCGCGGGCTGGTGGACTGAATCACATCGGCAGTTCGGCCCGCATGGTGAACGCCGCGACGGTGGTGGTCGCGGTGCTGGCCACCGGAGCGGCGTGCGGGTTCATGTTCTCGCGCGGGCATTGGGGGAGCAGGGCCGCAATGCTGCCCTGCCGTGAACTCGTCAGCCAGTCCGAAGCCGAACGCGTCGTGCAGCGCAGCCACGATACGGTTGCACGGCTCACCGCCATAAGTGACGATGTCACCGTCGAACCGGCCCGAGCCAACTGCCCGGCGGACGATGACACGAGCTACTCATCCGTATCAGCTACGCCACGACCAACGAATACCGCCAAATCATGAACATCATGCAGTTCAGCACCACCACCGGCAGCAACGGCACCTACTGGTCCACCTACCAACGGTGACATCGTTGTCATGCGAACTTCATGTACCACAATTCCAAAATATGATTTCATAGTTATGACACTGTGATACATATATAGCAAGCATTGATTCAGTGACGATCTCTCGTCAAAGATGTTCCGTCAAAACAGGCGCATGGGCTCGGTCGAATCCAACGGCTGAATCAGTCGTTTGCCGTCGCCCTGCAGCGGGGCGACCTCGTGAAATTGCAAGCGGCGGGATAACGCAGTGCCTGAGTTCCGCACGCCGGCGAGCAAGGATGCGCCGTCGATGGTGCGGTCCAGCCACGGCGTCCCATTCCAAGTCGAGCGCGAAACGTCTGCACATGCGTGCCAGTTTATGCCGATGTTCTGCCTAAGCCGGAATCGCCTGCGAAAGCCCAAAATGTAGGACGGGTTCGGCAATCGGGACAGGGCGTGACCTAGAGTGGCGCATGACCGAACACCAACAAAGGGAGGACCATGTCGGTTTTGGACGAACTGGTGGCGGGAGCGCTGGAGGATCAGCGCACCCGTGAGCTCACCGTATCGCTTGAGGACGTGAAGAAGGCCGCGCTGGCGGCCCCGGCTCCGATTGACGCGACACGATGGCTTAAGCGCGCCGACGGCATCCCCGTGATCGCCGAGATTAAGCGCGCGTCTCCGTCCAAGGGCCACCTGTCCGACATCCCGGACCCGGCCGCGCTGGCCCGCGAGTACGAGAAGGGCGGCGCAAGCGCCATCTCCGTGCTCACCGAAGGCCGCAGATTCCTCGGCAGCCTTGACGATTTCGACAAGGTCCGCGCCGCCGTGCACATTCCAGTGCTGCGCAAGGACTTCATCGTCACCGACTACCAGATCTTCGAGGCCCGCGCCCACGGCGCCGACCTGGTGCTGCTCATCGTCGCCGCATTGGACGACGCCCGGCTCAAGCGCCTGCTCGACCTAGCGCACGAGCTCGGCATGACCGTGCTGGTGGAGACGCACACCCGCGAAGAGATCGAACGCGCCCGCAAGGCCGGTGCCAAGGTGATCGGCATCAACGCGCGCAACCTGAAGAACCTCAAGGTGGACGTGAACAAATACAACGAACTCGCGGCCGATCTGCCCGATGACGTCATCAAGGTGGCGGAATCCGGCGTATTCGGCGCGGTCGAGGTCGAAGACTACGCCCGCGCGGGAGCGGACGCGGTACTGGTCGGCGAGGGCGTGGCCACCGCCGACAATCATGAACTTGCAGTGGAACGACTAGTAAAGGCAGGAGCACAAGTGAAAGCATCCGAAACGACCCCGCTCAGCGAACATCAGGGACCGTATTGGAGCCAGTTCGGTGGCCGCTATGTGCCCGAGGCCCTCATCACCGCCCTCGACGAGCTTGAGCGCGTGTACAACGAGGCCAAGGCCGACCCCGAATTCCACAAGGAATTCATGACGCTCCAGCAGCGTTACGTGGGCCGCCCGAGCCCGCTGACCGAAGCCCCGCGCTTCTCCGCACTTGTCAAAGAGAAGACCGGTCTCGACGCCCGTATCTTCCTCAAGCGCGAGGACTTGAACCATACCGGCGCGCACAAGATCAACAACGCGCTCGGCCAGGCCCTGCTCGTCAAGCGCATGGGCAAGACCCGCGTGATCGCCGAGACCGGCGCCGGCCAGCACGGCGTGGCCACCGCCACCGTGTGCGCCATGCTCGGCCTCAAGTGCCGCATCTACATGGGCCAGATCGACGCCCGCCGTCAGGCCCTCAACGTGGCCCGCATGCATATGCTCGGCGCCGAAGTGGTCGAGGTGACCCTTGGCGACAAGATCCTGAAGGACGCCATCAACGAAGCCCTGCGCGACTGGGTCACCAACGTCAAGGACACGCACTACCTGCTCGGCACCGTCGCGGGCCCGCACCCGTTCCCCGCCATGGTGCGCGACTTCCAGAAGATCATCGGCGAGGAGGCCAAGCAGCAACTCCAGGACTGGTACGGCATCGACCATCCGGACGCGATCTGCGCCTGCGTGGGCGGCGGCTCCAACGCCATCGGCGTGATGAACGCCTTCCTGGACGACGAGCGCGTGAACCTCTACGGCTACGAAGCCGGCGGCAACGGCCCCGAATCCGGCAAGCACGCCATCCGCTTCGCCCCCGGCACCGGCCAGCTCGGCATGTTCCAGGGCGCCAAGAGCTACCTGCTGGAAACCGACGAAGGCCAGACGCTCGACACCTACTCGATCTCCGCAGGCCTCGACTATGCGTCCGTGGGCCCTGAGCACGCATGGCTCAAGGACATCGGCCGCGTGAACTACAGCTGGGCCACCGACGAGGAGGCCATGAACGCCTTCCGCGACCTGAGCCAGACCGAGGGCATCATCCCCGCCATCGAAAGCTCGCACGCCGTGGCCGGCGCGTACAAAGCCGCCGCCGATCTGAAGGCCAAGGGCTATGACAAGGCCGTGATGATCGTGAACATCTCCGGCCGAGGCGACAAGGACATGGCCACCGCCGGCAAGTGGTTCGGCTACCTGACCGACGACCAGGCCGCCGCGCTCGATGTGACCGGCGCCCACGGCAATACTGTCGCCTGAACAAGAAGAGGAGATTTTTGATTATGACCAACGAAGCAACCACGCCGTCCGGCCAGCCGCTGGGCATCAGCCACAAGCCCAGCAAGTCGGGCGCTATGTTCACCAAGTTCAAGGCCGAGAACAAGCCCGCCTTCATCGGCTACCTGCCCTACGGCTTCCCCAACCCGGAAGTCTCGCTTGACGCCTTCAAGACGATGGTCGAGCACGGCGTCGACGCCGTGGAAATCGGCCTGCCGTACTCCGACCCGGTCATGGACGGCCCGGTCATCCAGGCTGCCGCCTCCATCGCCCTGAACAACGGCGAGACCATCAAGCGCGTGTTCGAGGCCGTCGAAACCGTGGCCAACGCCGGCGGCGTGCCGCTCATCATGAGCTACTGGAACCTCGTGTACCACTACGGCGTCGAGCGCTTCGCCCGCGACTTCGAGAACGCCGGCGGCGCCGGTCTCATCACCCCGGACCTTATCCCGGACGAGGCGGGGGAGTGGATCGAAGCCTCCGACCGCCACGGACTCGACCGCATCTTCCTGGTCTCCCCGGACTCGTCCACCGAGCGCCTCGAAACCGTGGCCCGCAACGCACGTGGCTTCGTGTACGCGGCCGCCCGCATGGGCGTCACCGGCGAACGCGCCACCATCGACGCCTCGCCCGAACTCCTCGTGGAACGTACCCGTCAGGCCGGTGCCGAGAACGTGTGCGTGGGCATCGGCGTGTCCACCGCCGAACAGGGCGCCAAGGTCGGCTCCTACGCGGACGGCGTCATCGTCGGCTCCGCGCTCGTGCACACCCTGCTCGCGGACGACAACAAGACCGCACGCGACCCGAAGGAAGGCTTGAAGCTGCTCGCCGCCAAGAGCGAGGAACTGGCCGAAGGCATCCACAGCCCGGTGAACACCCGGTGCGCCTCACGCGGGTTGTGCCGTGACACGGTAGGGTAGTCACAGAGCATCAAGCACAACCCGCGCGTGGACACACACCATGAGCACCAGCAAGTAGAGGCACGATGAATCTGGCTTACATTCCCTCGCCGACCTTCTCCAAGTTCGAGATCGGCCCGTTCACTATCCACATGTACGCGATCTGCATCCTGATCGGCATCTGCGTGGCCGTATGGATCCTCACCACGCGTTGGAAGCGGTACGGCGGCACCTTCGACCAGATTCTCGACACCACGCTCGTCACCGTGCCCTGCGCACTGGTGGGCGCGCGCCTCTACCACTGCATCACCACGCCGGCCGACTACTTCCCGCCCACCGGCAACTTGGTCAACATCCTCAAGGTGTGGGAAGGCGGCATGGCCATCTTCGGCGGCATCTCCGTCGGCACCTTGGTGACGTTCCTGTGGTGCCGCCACAAGCACTATCCGTTCGCGATCTTCGCCGATGCCATTGCCCCCGCGCTGCCTGTGGCCCAGGCCATCGGCCGACTCGGCAACTGGTTCAACCAAGAGCTCTACGGCTGGCCCACCACGTTGCCGTGGGGCCTGAAGCTCAACGACGCGGACGCCATCGGCAAATCCGAAATCTGCTATTCCGGCGCGCAATGCCCGGACTACAGGACCACGCTGTTCCACCCGACGTTCCTCTACGAGATGATCTGGAACCTCATTGGCGCCGCGCTCATCATCTACCTCGGCCACAAGCTCGCCGACCGGCTCAAGGCCGGCCAGCAGTTCGCCATGTACCTGATGTGGTACGGCCTGGGCCGCACCTGGATCGAGAACGTGCGCATCAACTACTCCACGGTAATCCTGGGCCTGAGGACCAACGTGTGGACCGCGATCATCGTCTTCGTGCTCGGCTGCATCCTGTTCGTCGTGCTCTACCAGTACGGGCCGGACCCCAAGGCGCAGGCGCGCGGGCTTGCGGCGGTCACCGCCGACGAGCTCGAACGCCAGAGCATCGAAGAGGAACAGCTTCGCCAGAAAAAGCAAGCCAAGCGCACTAAGTGACACCACGATAAACAGCGCCGGAACAGCGCGAAACACGGGGCTCCAAGTCCCATTGCACAGATAAGGTAGGAAACCATGAGCAATATCGCAATCGCACCCAGCATCCTGTCCGCTGACTTCTGCAACCTCGAACGTGATCTCAAGGCCATCGCCAACGCCGACTTGGTCCACGTCGATGTCATGGACCATCATTTCGTGCCGAACCTGACCCTGGGCGAGCCGATCGTCGGCCGCATCTGTCAGGTCACCGATCTGCCGGTCGACGTGCACCTCATGATCGAGGACCCGGACCGTTGGGCTCCCGAATACGCCAAGCTCGGCGCCGCCTCCGTCTCCTTCCACATGGGTGCCACCCACGCCCCCGTGCGTCTGGCCCGCCAGCTGCGCGAGATGGGCTGCAAGGCCTGCTTCGCCGTGCGTCCGGCCGAACCGGTCGAGCCGATCTTCGATATCCTCGACGAGTTCGACATGGTCCTCATCATGACCGTTGAGCCCGGCTTCGGCGGCCAGAAGTTCCTCGACAACCAGATGGCTAAAGTCCGCCGCCTGCGCGATGAGATCACCCGCCGTGGCTTGAAGACCCACATCCAAGTCGATGGCGGCGTGAGCCCCAAGACCGCGCACATCGTGGCCGAGGCCGGTGCCGACGTGCTCGTTGCCGGTTCCGCCGTGTACGGCGCTGAGAATCCTGCCCAAGCCATTGACGGCATCCGCGCCAAGGCCGAGGCCGCGTTCAAGGCCTGAGCTCCAAGCCTGAATCGCAATCCACCTTTCATCCATAACCACAAGAAAAGAATCTGAATCACATGAAGACGTTTGAATCCCTGTTCGCCGAACTGTCCGAAAAGGCCCAGACCCGCCCCGAAGGCTCCCTGACCGTCGACGAGCTCGACAAGGGCACCCACTTCATCGGCAAGAAGATCATCGAAGAGGCCGGCGAGACCTGGATGGCCGCCGAATACGAGGGTGCGGACCGCACCGCCGAGGAAATGAGCCAGCTGCTCTACCACGTCCAGGTCATGATGATCAAGCACGGCCTGACGCTTGAGGACGTCTACAAGCACCTGTGAGAGGAACGCAAATGCTGAGAATCGCAGTGCCCAACAAGGGCATGCTATCCGAACCCGCGTGGAACATGCTGGCCGAGGCCGGCTACCGTCTGCGCACCAACCCTCGCCAGCTGGTCGTGCAAGATCCCGACAATGGCATCGAGCTGTTCTACCTGCGTCCGCTCGATATCGCCGTATACGTGGGCCGCGGCGCCATCGACGTCGGCATCACCGGCCAGGATCTGCTCAAGAACTCCGGTACCGCCGCGCTCGAGCACATGCCGCTCGGCTTTGGTACCTCGACCTTCCGTTTCGCCGCACCGAACGAATCCCCGATCACCACTCTGGAGGATATTCAGGGCAAGCGCGTGGCCACCACATTCGATAAGCTCGTACACGACTATCTGGTCGAGCACGGCATCCAGGCCGAGACCATCCATCTGGACGGTGCGGTCGAATCCTCCGTGCAGCTGGGCGTGGCCGACCTCATCGCCGACGTGGTCTCCACCGGTACCACCCTGCGCAACGCCGGCCTGCGCGTGTTTGCCGAACCGCTCATGCACTCCGAAGCCTGCCTGATTCGTTCGCCGCGTCTGAACGGGCAGGACTCACGTCTGGCCGTGCTGACCCGTCGTCTGCAAGGCGTGCTCACTGCACATCAGTATGTGCTGATGGACTATGACATTCCAATCAGCAAGGTCGCTGCCGCCGTGGCCGTGACCCCCGGCTTTGAAAGCCCGACGATCTCTCCGCTGCACGATAAACAGTGGAACGCCGTGCGAGTCATGGTTCCCAAGGCCAAGGTCAACCAGCTGATGGATGATTTGTACGAAGTCGGCGCACGCGGCATCATCGTTACCGCTCTACAAGCCTCCCGCATGTAGACTGTTAGTCGATATGACCAACCAGAAAGTCAACACCGGATACAGTCCGGAAGCACGTGACATCTATTTCACCGTGCCCAATTTGATCAGCGTGCTGCGAATCATCTCGATTCCTTTCATCAGCGCGCTGATCTCCAAGCACGAGATGATTGCGGCGCTAGTCCTGATCGCCATTTCCTCGGCTTCGGACGGACTCGACGGCATCATCGCGCGCAGATTCAACCAAGTGAGCAAGATTGGTCAGATTCTTGATCCGATCGCCGACCGACTGCTCATTTTCTGCTCGATTCTGGCCCTCAGCGTCGCTGGCATCATCCCATGGTGGATGCTGATTATCGTGGGACTGAGGGATCTGTGGATGGCGATTCAGGTGCTATGGCTTGCCCAGTACGGTTATGGTCCGCTGCCCGTGCATTTCGTGGGCAAGGCCGGTACCGCGCTGCTGATGATTTCCATCGTCAGTCTGATTTTCGCCGATTTGGGCACCAATACGTTCTTCCACTTGCTCTACATCGCCGCGCTGGCCGCCGGCATCTGGGGCATCGCCATGTATTGGCTCGCCGGATATATCTATACCGAGCAGGGCATCAGATTGCTACGCAAGGAACTGGGGGAGAAGTATGGCGCTTGAGGCCACGGCCCCGGTCTCATTCCCCGTACCCAAGGAGAATGAGCCGGTACGACGCCGCGCCGTGTTCTCCCACTCAGTCCGAGGCGCGGAATCGCATCATGCGCTTTCCCCGGATGACGCCGCCGCCATCCGCACTAGACGCCGCCGTAAAACCAACGACGATTCGCTTCAGCTCATCGATGATCTTGTCAATCGTCCGATGGATCCGATGTTCTCCGACTCACGACTGGTCCATGAGCATCATTCGACCTTCTCCATCTGGTTTAATCGCATCGTCGTATTCATCATCTGCGTCGGCGTTGGCTTTGCCTGTAGCCTATTCGTGCAACAGTTGCAATCCGATCCGCGTAAGCAGGTACGGCAGACTTTGGCCACGCAATTGGAGAATCGCAACTCGCAAATAGACGAACTCACCACGGACGTCAATAATTTGCACTCCCAAGTTGACGAACAGTCCAAGAAAATCTCCGGCAGCGTGAAAAGCGACACGCTTATCCAAGACGAAATGGTCAATGGTGCCACGGTGGTCGAAGGCGAAGGAATCACCATGACACTGGCCGATCCAATCGCGGCAAGCCAGTCGGATCAATCCTCCTCGACGAGAGTCGGCACCTCCACCAACATCCGAGTCATCACCGATCTGGATCTGCAGCAACTGGTCTCCCTGATGTTCCAAAACGGAGCCGCAGCCATTGCCATCAACGGTAATAGGCTCGGCGCGCAAACCTCGATACGCAAGGCCGGCGGGCATATTCTCATCGGCATGACCGCGATACAAAGCCCCTATACCATTGAAGCCATAGGCGATAAGAGCGCCTTGGCCGAAGCGATGGGGGAGAAGAAACTTGCAAGTCTTTACGATTCCTTCAAGGAAGCCGGTATCTACCCGCAGGTGAGCAAATCCAATTCGATTACACTTGAGGCAGCAGTCACTGGCGAAGTGAAGTACGCGGAAAGGAATGAATAATGGCAGCCGTTCTGGGACTGATCATCGGCGTCGTCATCGGCGTGTTCGTCAAGCCGGACATTCCGATCATCGTGCAGCCTTATCTGCCGATTATGGTGGTCGCTGCTCTTGACGCCCTGCTGGGTGCCGCGCGAGCCTATTTCGAGCGCAGCTTCTCCGACCGCGTGTTTGTGATCTCCTTCCTCGCCAACGTGGTGACGGCAACACTGCTTGTGTTCCTCGGCAACCAGCTCGGCGTCGGTTCGCAGCTGCAGACGGCCGTCATCGTCGTTCTCGGCATCCGCATCTTCTCCAACGTGTCCGCGATCAGACGCTTCATCTTCCGGGGCTGACAAGGGTACTGACGTATGGCACGTAAAGCACAATCAGACAACATGCTGGAGAAAATGCGCGACCAGCATGCACAAGACAAGGTCAACGACCGGATGGAAACCGGGTCGTTTCCCACGGTGCGCAAGAAGCCCCGGAAGGATCTCAACCGTGCCAGCAACAAATCACGGTTACTATCCTCGATTCTCATCGCTCTGATGTGCGCGTTGTTGGGGTTCGCCTACATGAGCCAGATCAATAACACTAAATCCACGTATGAAACGATGGACGAGAGCGAACTGGTAAGGCTGCTGAACGAGTCGAATACGCAAATCTCCAATCTCGAGCAGCGTAAAACCCAGTTGAACAGCCAGCTCAACTCGCTGAAATCGGCGGCTAACGAGCAGGAGCAGGCGCGTAAGATCGCCAAGCAAAACGAGGAAACCAGCGGCTTGATTTCCGGCAGACTCCCGGCAAAGGGTCAAGGCGTGACCATCCGAATCGGACGAGGCTCGACGACTAAAGTGGACGCCTCAATCATGTTCAACCTTATCGAGGAACTTCGCAATGCCGGTGCCGAGGTAATCGCCATCAATAACGTGCGCGTCATCACCTCCACCTACATTCAGGATGCCGAGGAAGGTTTGATTGTGGATGGCACCACCATCAAGCCCGTATACACGGTGAAGGCCATCGGCAATCCGCAGGAACTGTCCAACGCAGTCGATATCGCCGGCGGTGTGGGCGCTCAGCTCCAGGTGAAATACGGATCCAACGTCAACGTACAGCCTTCTGACAGCATCATTATCGACGAAGTACGCGAAGCTACGCAAAACCAGTATGCAAAGACGGTAGAATAGGAGATTATGACCAACCCGATTCCTAGCGCAGGCGAAACCACCATTATTGGCCTGCCCGCGATTAATGTACTGCCCGTTACCACCACCGGCGATCGACCGCTGACTCAAGAGGATCTGGACACCATCACCAGATTGTCCGAGGGAACGGCATTGCTGATTTCCGCCAGGGGAGCGGTCTCAGGTTCTCGTTACTTGCTTGACGAGGATGAAATCACCGTCAGTCGTGATCCGCGAGCTGATATTCTGCTCGACGACCCCACCGTATCCCGTCAGCATGCCGTGTTCCGCAGGGTCAACGGTCAGTTCTTTGTGGTTGACGCAGGAAGTCTGAACGGCACCTACGTGAACCGTCAGCGTGTTGATCAGGCGATGCTGAAGAACGGCGACGAAATCATGATCGGTAAATTCCGTCTCGTGTTCTTCACGAAATCTGCCATTATTTCCCAATAGTCCACACCCAGCACGGGGTTAGACTGATTGCAGAAATTGCAATCATGTGATTACACCAGTGTGAGTCACATGCGAGACACGCGTGAGTTAGGGGAGTGCCATGGGACAGGCCGGGCTGCATCTTCATGTTTTGCTTGAGAACCGTCAGAATCTGAACGCTGACGCGATTCAGGGGGAGTTGTTCTCCAACGTCGATACTGAGGAGATCAAGCGCGGCTACCGTGGCACTGTGGCCTCCAAGGTGGCCGGCATCACGTACCGACAGCTCGATTATTGGGCGCGCAAGCAGATTGTTGAGCCGTCCATCACGCCGTCTCATGGCTCCGGTTCACGCCGACTGTACTCGTTTAAGGATGTGGTGATTCTCGCCGTATCCAAGAAGTTGCTTGATGCCGGTGTGAATCTGCAGAACGTGACGGCGGCTATCGGATTCTTGACTCAACGCAGCACCGATCAGCTGGCCAATGTGACCATCATGTGCGATGGTCAAAACGTGCATGAATGCACGACCAGCGAACAGATGCTCGAACTGTTGCAAAGCGGTAAGGCAGTGTTCGCCGTGTCGGTGGGCTCGTTGTGGCATCAGATTGAGACGGCCTTGGAACAGGAAGAATATGTTGATCTTGAGGCCAAGCCGCTGACGATTGCCACGGGCCGTCCGATTGATGAACTGACTGCCATGAGGATGCGCAAGAAGCTCGAGGCGCAGCGCTTGCAACGCGCAACCGCCTGATACATGTATGGTTGTTGGCGACTTGCCGGCTTTGGTCGGCAGGTCGCTTTGTTGTATGTGTTGCTTTGGTCGCCTGCCATCTTATGTTTTTTATATGTTGAGGTGATTATTATGACTGATTGGAGGACCGGGTGAACGGGATTGTTGTCGGATTGTTGCCGGGCGTTCTGTGGATGGTCGCCGTCATCTTTGCTGTGTCCATCATCACTATAACGGTCAGCCGAGGCCATCTGTTCACGCCGAGACGCCGGCGACCGCCGGTCGATCCGGTCGACTGGTCGATGGTGAAAACGCATTTCCTGTCGTTTGCGGCGGCGCTGATCCCGTTTCCCGTGTTGACGTTTACAGCGGATTTGATGGATGCGGATATGCTCGCGTTCTATGATCGTGCGCAATTGCCTGGTGCAATCATCATATTTGTGTTGGTGCTGCTGGAAATCATCGCCATGTATCTGCAGGCACGCAACGCTTCAGAAACCGAAATGGATAGGCGTTTAGGTGTTGCTTCTCACCGGAATAAAGATGATATTAAATAACCGATAATGTACGTTATGTCAGATTGGTTATTGAAAAAAGCTTCGATTGGCAGGGGTTGCTTCACATAGCGCCACTGAGGGTGATTCTACTCATGTAGTAACCACCCTCAGTCAGCGTCGCTGACAGCTCCCGCCGGTGGGAGCAATTAGTCAGTGCATCTCGAAGTATCGGTTCACGGCGTCTTCGAGCTGCTCAGGTTGCTCGATGATTTCGTAGGCACCGTGTTCTTCCATCTCACCAGCCGGAGCGTAGCCCCAGCGGCAGCCAATGGCGTCCAGATTGCAGGCGTGGGCGCCGTCGATGTCGGTGTAGCGGTCGCCGATCATCACGGCCTTGTCCCCCGCTGCAGCATCAAAACCGATTTTGTCGAAGCAGTACCGAATCACCTGATCCTTGTCCAAACGAGAGTTATCCCTGGATGCGCCATAGATGCCGTCCAACAGCTCGGTCAGATGGAAATGCTCACAGATCGGAACGCATTGGTACTCGGGCTTGCAGCTGGCCAACGCCAGATAATAGCCGTCGGCACGCAGCTTGAGCAGCTGTTCGCGGATACCGGGAAACACGACGTTCACCAAGCGGCCGGGAACTTTGTTGCCGGGCTCGTTCGGATCATCGAACACGGCGCGATCCGCATAGTAACTGCGGTAGATGGTGACCGCCCGGTCAAGCTCCTCCTCCGGCACATGGTTGCGTCGCAGCGATTCGATGATGGCCGGACCAATGAAACGATGCAGCTCGGCATCGTCGGGAACCGGGCGACCCAATTCCTCGAACGTCTTGACGACGGAAGCGATGATGCCGCCGTCGGACTTGGTAAGCGTGCCGTCAAGATCCAACAGGACCACTTTCATCGGATGCTGTGCCATTGAGATTCCACTCCCCTTTGTTCATGTCGACTGCTTTGAATGGTCGTCAAACGATATGCGACTTGTTCCAACAATGATTATGCCCAGTCGGGATGACTGGGCATCAAGTTCACGTGTTGTTCAGTAGGAGATCACTCGTAGTCGGGAATCCAACCGTCACGGTGCATTTGCAGGCGCTTTTCGAGTAGGGTGGCCAGTTCCTCTTCGCTACGGCGTTCCAGCAGCATGTCCCAGTGGGTGCGGGTGGGTTTGCTGATTTCGCCGCCCTCACGGTCGGCGTCGCCCTCACGGTGGGCCACGGAACCACAACGGCACTCCCACTCGTCCGGGATTTCGGCACCCTCGGCAAACGGCAGGATGGTGCGGTGGCCCTTCGGGCATACATACGCCACATCGTTTCGTGCGGCGAAATCGACGTTGTCGTCGGACTCCAGCGATTTCGCTCCGATGCTCATGCCCCTGAGGCTACGTTCTGCCATATCGGTATCCTCCTTGAAAGATCTTTAACCCTACTAATTTACGCAACAGTTCGGACTTGGCCGCTATTCCAAGCTCCCGGCGTCGGCTGACAAACTCCCATCAAACGGCCCCGTCAGTCCACGCCGGAGTAGGCCACCACGCCACGATTGACCCGGTCGGCCGCTTCGTGGGCGAGGCCTGCCAGCCGCTCTCCCCCGTCGAACGGCAGCGGCTGGGCGACAGCGATCTGCTGCAGCACGTCAGCCAGTCGTTTGGCAGTGCGCACGAAGTCGCCGCCGGTCATGTCGGTGCCGTACAGGCACGATCCCAGCGAACCGCCATCCGCCCATTCATACATGATGTCGAGAATGCCGAAGTCCGGCCGCTGCATCTCGTCCAGACCGTAATCCTCGCACAGGATATCGATATCTTCACAGATGCCCTTGAGCTTGGACGAAGCGATGGCGATGGGCCCGGAGATGCCGCCCGGGTAGTGCCTCGGTTCGCCGTCTCCCCCGCGTCTGGCCTCGTATACCATTGAAGAGAGCACAGCGGCCAGTCCGTTGGCGTCGAGCTTGTCGAACGTGCCGGCGAGCAGCGCCTCGCACAGTTCCAGGTCATGTTCACTGTAGATGCGGCGCAGCAGCGACCCTTTTTCGGTCAACGTCATGTCAATGTGGCCGGCCGCATTGACATGACGTTCGAGGTAACCAAGCCCGGTGACAATATCGCAGATGCGATCGAACTGACGGGCCACGGACCCGGTACGGGAGTCGTAGCGATCGGTGACGCGCTGCAGTTCGCGGGTCTCGTGGGCCCAGCGGTGGCCCCACTTGAGGTGTTGCTGGAGGTCCGGGCAGTTGCGGCATGGATGCTCGTGTTCCGCCTTGCGCAAATCGCGAATGCGCTGGTCAAGGTTCTGGAAGGCGCGTGAACGCTCCTGATCGGTCAGGAACACTTCGTGCTTCAGTTTACGGCGGCCTTCCTTTTCGATGTCGCTCAGCTCCATACGCAGGGTCATGAACTGTTTGAAGTCGCCGTGTTCGCATGCGAACGCCTGTTCGTATCCGGCCAGCGCGTTCTTCAGTGTATTGATCTGCGATTCCAGCTGCCAGGCCGATTCGTTGGCCTCCCACTGGGCAAACGACTGGTCCAGGGTAACGCGCGCGGTCTCGTAGTCGCTGGAGTTGAGCAGGTTCACGGCCATGTTGAACGTGGGTCGGAAGCTCGAGTGCAGCGGGTAGACACGCTTGGATGACAGCGCGGCGGCCGTGGCGGGCACAAAACCGTGATGATCGACCACGATGGCGTGGCCGATGGTGTCGATGCCGCGCCGACCGGCACGACCGGTGAGCTGCGTGAATTCGCCGGGCGTCAGGCCCACATGACCGGTACCGTCGAACTTCTCGAGTTTCTCTACCACCACGCAGCGGGCCGGCATATTGATGCCCAAGGCCAGTGTTTCCGTGGCGAACACCATTTTGACCAGACCTTCTTCGAACAATCGTTCGACTACCTGGCGGAACAGGGCAATCATGCCGGCATGATGCGAAGCGAAGCCTTCTTCCAACGCAAAGCGGAACTTGGAGAACTGCAGGGCTTTCAGGTCTTCCTGAGTGAGTTGCCCCTCCACCATCTCATCCACGATGCGGCGAATCTTGGTCACTTCCTCATCGGTGGTGAGCTCCAGTCCAGCGTTGATACACTGTTCCACGGCCTGGTCACAGCCGTTGCGCGAGAAGATAAAGTAGATGCCGGGCAACATTCCCAGGAAGTCAAGCTCGTCCACCACGGCCCAGCGGCGCGGGGTGTGGCGTTCCGCTTTCGGGGCATGGTTCTTGGCGCTTTTGCCGCCGCGGCCTCTGCCGAAGCCCTTGCGCTTATCGGGGCGTTCCTCGCCGCGCCGGCGTGCGGCCTTGCGGTCCAACTGGTCGAGCCGGTTGATGAGTTCGGCGTTGAGCTTGGTGGTCTGCTCGCCGTTGCCGTCGCGGCGATAGAGATCCAGCACCTCAGGCTCGGTGTGTTCGTCCGCCTGCACGATGACGTGCTGTTCCAAAGGCACGGGGCGGTGTTCGCTGATCACCAGTTTGGTGTCGCCTCGCACCGAGGCAATCCAGTTGGAGAAATCCTCCACGTTGGACACGGTGGCGGACAGGCCGACGATCTTGACCGTCTTGGGCAGGTGGATGATGACTTCCTCCCACACGGGCCCGCGGAACCGGTCGGCCAGATAGTGCACTTCGTCGAGAATCACGTAGCGCAGTGCGTTCAGCGTGGTGGAACGCTCGTAGAGCATGTTGCGCAGCACTTCGGTGGTCATGACCACGATGTCCGCCTCGGAGTTGATCGAGGTGTCGCCAGTGAGCAGGCCTACCTTGTCCGGGCCGTACACGTCGACCAGATCATGGTATTTCTGATTGCTCAGCGCCTTGATCGGTGTGGTGTAGAAGGCTTTGACGTTGCGTTCCTGGGCGAGATAAATGGCAAAATCCGCCACGACGGTTTTGCCGGCACCGGTTGGGGCCGCGACCAGTACGCTGCTGCCGGCTTCGAGCGCGTCATTGGCTTCGGTCTGGAAATCGTCCAGTTCGAAAGGCAGAGATTCGGCGAATCGCGCTGCTGCGGACGCCCGATGGCGTTGGACTTTCTGGAATGATGCGTACCGCTGCGAAGGGCTCAGCGTCTGGGAATCAGCATTGCCCTTACGGTGTTGGTGACGTGCCATTGCTGCTTTCCGTTAGTTGTTGAATCGCTTCCAGCGGGCCCATGCCTGGGTGTGGCGCTCGCGCTTGGCGGCCTTGCTGCGAATCACGTCCGCATGGGCCTCGGCATAACGATTCTGTGCCACGCTGAGCGGCTGAGTGAACAGAGGCGGCTCGCTGGTGTCGGCAGAAGTGCCGGGCTCCCCCATCGCGGCCACGCGCTCACCGAGCTGGCCGCCGATGTCGGACATGTCTTTCAAGGCACGGAGTCCATGAAGGGCTGCATAGATGAGTCCGGCAACAATCATGGCCAGCATGAACAGGGCCAGAATCAGCCATATCCACCAAGGCATGAAAGGCTCCTTACTTGTTCTCGCTGATGCTCAGTTCGCGTTCGGCGCGTGCCACGATCATGGTGCGCAACGTTTCCGGGGCGACCGCCGTGATATGACGCGCGTGTGCGATGCAGAAGGCCACGAACCAGGAGTCGGAGGAAACGGTCAGATGCACCTTTTCACCGGCACCGCATTGTTCGACGGTAGCGCCCGGCAACGTCTTGATGAATGCCAGATCGCGCTGATCGGTGATGAACACCGCGTCGGTACCGTTGTCGAAACTCCACTTGCGCAGTTCGCTCACCGGCATGTTCGGGATGTTGATCTGCTTGGTGGGCTTGACCAGTTCCGCCTTTTCGATACGGGCCAAGCGCAGCACCTGCCAGATGCGCGGCTTGCCGCTCGCCTTGTCGATGGTCTTGTCTTTGGAGACGTAGGCCTTCTTGTCCTTGGGGGCGGCGGAACCGACATCCGTGTAGACGGCGGCATAATACACGCCTTCGTCGATGAAAATCTTGGAGGGGGCCACCAGCTTGCGACGGGTACTACCGGTACCGTCGGAGTACTCCATGTCCAACAGCGAATCGGTGTTGATCGCGCGCTTGACGATGGAGAAGCTTCGGGGCTCCAGCTCATAGCCGGTCAGGCTCAGCCACGGGGTCTGGCCCGGGCTGACATGGCGGCGCAAACGCTCATACAGGGATTCGGCCTGCCCACGCTGCTTGTCCGGCAGTAACGGCGAATGAGCCAAGTAGCTGACCGAGGCGGTGAGCATGCTGAGGTATTGCGGCGAAATGCCGGCAAGACGTTCAAGGCCCAACGAATTGGTGGCGGAAACAATACCCTCGGCATCCAGCAGCGGCCAGTCGATATCGAAGAACTGGCTGCCAGCCATCTCACCATCGTCGGAAACGGTGGTCAGGGTGTTGATGTCCTTATGAATGATGTTGACGAATTTCTTGAGCTCGTCGTCGTTCTTCGGTTCGCCGATAAGGCGCTCGGCCAGCTCGCTCATCGAGAATTCCTCACCTAGGTGAGCGGAGAGGAACAGCATCAGACGCAGGCGACGATCCACCTCGCTGCCCGTTTGGAAAGCGGATCCGTTCTTCTTGTTCTGGGCCTTGATCGACTCGGGATCACCCGGCTCACGAACATCGCGACTAATCGACGGGGAAACCACCGAGGCGCTTACAGGGCTGGCGGATTCGTCGGCCAGAGTGAATCGGCTGGCGGCGTGCAGGCGGCGATGATAGGCGTCCACAGCCTCCTGCGGGCTGACAATCGTGGCACCCGGATGCTCCAGCACAAACATGGCCAAATCGTCGGAATCGGTGTAGGCCACGTTCAGGTGTTCGCCGTCCACATCAACGGTGGCGGCAAAGCGACGCGAATCGATAACCTTGACCAGCGAGTCCGGAATGGGCTGCGTGCCCAAGCCAGGCGCAATCGAATCCAAACCGAGCCCGGGAATAGGGGTCTGCGGCACACGCGGCGTGGTGCGCGACGCATGTTGGGCGAGCTGGGACTGATCCGGCTCGGAGGAAATCGACATCGAACGAGCCAGATAGTTGGCGGCGGCAAGCACCGGCATATCTTCCGGCTCGAACATCAGACGGATGCGCGGTTCGTCGCCCAACTGCAGACGGTAGGACGCGAAGTCCTGGCCTTCCGACTTGGACGAATACTCAGGCTGCCGTGATTCGATGGCGATGCCCATAGCGGCGAGCTTGGCGCGATCACGCTGGAACTGCTTGGCGAACGCGGCCTTGGCGGCCTGATCTGCCAGCTCTCCATACGAGTCGGCGTAAGCCTTGACGCGCTGCGCAATTTGACGGGATGTGAGCCATTGCGGGAACGCGGATGACAACACAGCCAGTACGTCCAGCTCGTGCTTGCCCCATTTGTCGGAAAAACGCCGACGTCCGCTTGTGCCCTCTGCCATTAGTCCTCACGTATAGTTATTGTTTCGTTATGAGTGCGTATGAGTTTCCCCACACTCACTCTATCTTAAAGGCTTTTTCCGCAGTTGAGCGCCATTTCACAAAAATAATATCTTTTTTATCGTTCGACCGTGTTGTAAATCACACCCAATCGTCCGGTTCGATGCCTTGCGGGCCAACGTATTCGCCGTTCGGCACATAGCTTGGCTCGCCCTTATCTTCCAGTTTGGCGTCGGCGAACATCATGACGTCACGTCCGAATGTCCAGTCGCCCTGAATGGAAACCGAGTTGGCTGCGGCCAAAGATGGCACGGCGTAGGGGAACCGTTCGTCGAAATCGTGGATGTTCTTGTAGTATCGCGGATCAAGTTCGACGTCCGGGAAGATGTAATTGCCGTCTTCCATCTCATACGTGTCCGTCAGGTGGAAGCGATCGGAACGCATAATGAACAAATCATTGGTGGTTTTCACCGGAAGGAAGCGCATACGATCCACTTGGACGCAGATAGAACCGTTGAACAGACCGATTGCGGCACCCATGGCGGTTTCCAGCTGAATCACCTGTTCGGAATCCGGGTCCGTGGGATTCACGGTCTTTTTGTTACGAATCACCGGCAACGGCAACACACCATCGCATTCGGCGAGCTTGTCTTTCAAAGCGTCGATGCGGACCCAGATTGAGTTGGTGTTGAAGTAAGGATGCTTGGTGATGTCTTGGGCCGCTTCCTTATCGTCCGGATGGACCTGGCTCATTTCACGCAGTATTGGGCGACCAGTGGCCTTGTCTCGCACAATATGGCCGCCCTTGCGATCGGCCTTGGTACGGATGGCCACTTCAGCCATAAACGGGGCACCTGTGTTTTCGAAGTGCTGGGCCAACGTACGCGAGGGGCGCGCACCGAGATTGTCGGAATTGGAGATGAACAGATACTTGAAGCCGCGCTCCTCCAACACGTCAAGCAGACCAGACTCCCAGATGGTGGAGAACAGGTCGCCGTGGCCGGGCGGGCACCATTCCAACTCCGGGTTCGCAGGGTAGCTCACAGGTTCGCCGGTGGCGGTCACGAGCTTGGGCTCCTGATGCTGGATGATTTCCATCGGCACGTCATGCTGGCTGAACTTGCGATGATGCTTGAGCACCTTCATCGTGTCCGTCGAAGTGTGGAAGGAGTTCATGAACGTCAGCGGCAGTTCGACGTTCAGGCGTGTGCGAGCGGCAAGCACCTGACCGATGATGATGTCGATGAAGCGCATCTGCTTGGCCTTGTGCCTACGCACCGGCAACAGCGACTTGGCCTTGTCCAATCCCATGGAGGTGCCCAGACCGCCATTGAGCTTGAGGAATGCGGTCTTGGCGAAGGCGTCCACGGCCTTGTCGTGGTTGATGGTCTCATAGACGTCGTGGAAGCTGGGCACGTGGCCAAGCGGCTCGATGTCGTCCTCGCGAATCCAGCTGGAGGCTTCTTCATGGCGCCATACGTCATACAAATGGCGGAACTGGTTGATGGCGGTTTCGCTCATGCCATGCTCGCGCATCTTGGCGGCCGAAAGCTCGAAAGTCTCATCCACTTCGGGGGTGTTTACGGTTTCTTCGGGGGTGTCCGAGGTGACGGCGTCGGCGTCGCCAGCGACGGTGATATCCAGTTGGGCCTTATCGTTTATTTCTGTCAATTCGGGTCCCTTTCGTCAAATCAATAGGAACCAGTCTAGCCCCTGTTTGGGGCAAACGCATACGACGGGGGTGCGGAGGCGGTGAATTGTCGGTGATAATTCCAATAACACGCCAAGATGAAGTCCGTTTAATCCATTACGAATGGCTTGCAAAGGTAAGTCCGTCGTCATGTTGTCTGAAAACGGAAAAACCCCGGAAGACAACCACTCAAAAGTGGCGGAATTCCGGGGCTAATCGGTCGGGCCGGCGGGATTTGAACCCGCGACCCCTTGACCCCCAGTCAAGTGCGCTACCAAACTGCGCTACGGCCCGATGGTGCAAAAGCACCGAGTAGATAATCTACCAGATATATGAAATCTGGCAAATTACGCGCGTGTCACTTCCGCTTCTTCTTCTCGCGGATGTTCACGGAGATCTGAATCGGCGTGCCTTCGAAGCCGAATTCCTCGCGCAGGGAACGCTCGATGTAGCGGCGGTAGCCGTGCTCGAGGAAGCCGGTGGCGAAGATCACGAAACGCGGCGGGCGCGTGGATGCCTGCGTGGCGAAGAGGATTCGCGGCTGCTTGCCACCACGCAACGGGTGCGGGTGGGCGGCCTGAATTTTGCCGAGGAAGGCGTTGAGCTTGCCTGTAGGAATACGCTGATCCCAGGATTCCAAGGCCTTATCCATGGCTCGCGTCAGACGGTTGGTGTGCCAGCCGGTCCTGGCGGACAGGTTCACACGCTCGGCCCACATCACACGGTCGAATTCGGTGTTCCACAGGCGTTCGAGACGCTGCTTGTCGAACTCGTCCATCGCATCCCACTTATTGAACACGAGCACAATCGCACGGCCTGCATCCACGGCGGTGGACATGACCTTCAAATCCTGATCGGATACCGGCTGCGAAGCATCAAACAGGATCAGCGCCAATTCACAGCGCTCGATGGCGGCCTGCGTGCGCAGAGAGGAATAATATTCCGCACCTGTGAGCTTGTGCTGGCGTCGCTTGATGCCGGCCGTGTCGATGAACAGCCAGTCCTCGCCATCGATGTTGACGATTTCGTCGACGGGGTCGCGCGTAGTGCCGGCCAAATCGTTGACCACGGCACGTTCTTCGCGCGCCAGCTGATTAAGCAGAGACGACTTGCCCACGTTCGGGCGGCCCACCAGAGCCACGCGGCGCAGGCCGGAAGGCGTGAGGTAGCCGGAAGTCTTCTCGGCCTGCTTGAGCTTGTCGAGCGCGACGTCCAGCAGGTCGCCCACTCCCCTGCCGTGCATGGCGGAAATCGAGTATGGTTCGCCGAGGCCAAGCTTCCAGAATTCGGCGGCAAGGTATTCGCTGGCCTGGTCGTCGATCTTGTTGACGGCCAGCACGACCGGCTTGCCGGCGGCACGCAGCATCTTGACGATGCGCTCATCGGTGGTGGTCATGCCCACTTGACCATCGACAACGAATACCACAGCATCGGCCAAGGTCACGGCAACCTGTGCCTGTGAGGCGATGGCGGATTCAATGCCTTCCACGTCGGCTTCCCAGCCGCCCGTGTCCACCAGCTTGAAGTCGGTGCCGGCCCATTCCGCGTCATAGCTCACACGGTCTCGCGTAACGCCCGGCGTGTCTTCCACAACGGCGGCACGGCGGCCGAGGATACGGTTGACCAGGGATGATTTGCCCACGTTCGGACGGCCTACAACAGCCAGCACGCCCACCGGCTTGGGGCCGGCCTTGCGCGCGCCTTCCGTGAAACCGCGGCCGGAAATCAGATCCTCATCGCCTTCGTCCAGCTCATAGCCTTCGAGATTGGCGGCATACTGCTCGTATTCCTGGTTCTCGATGGCGTCCTCGACCAGACCGATGAGCAGATCGAGCGTGTGGGCGAAGTCCAAATCGGAATTGTCGATGGTGGTAACGCCATCGGCGGCGGTCAGGAAGCTGGTGACCTTGGAATCGGCCTTGTCGCGCGCGGCCACATCCTCAGCACCCACGCCCTTGACGGCTTGGCCGGTGCGACGAGCCTGACGGACCTCCTCACGGGCGGTCAGCAGCACGCGCACCTCGGCGTCCGGGGACACCACGGTGGTGATATCGCGGCCCTCGGCCACGATGCCCAAACCCCCGGAGAAGGAGTCGGCCGACGCCTCGCGGGCGATGTAGGCGCGCTGGGCGGCGATGAGCACGTTGCGCACCGGGATGACGTTCGACACCTTGGAGACATGGCTGGAGACTTCGGAGGAACGAATGGCCTCGGAGATGTCCTCGTCGTCGGCGAATACGCGGGGGTTGTCCGGGTCCACGGAGATATCGAAATGGTCGCCGGTGAAGAACTCGCCCACCGCTTCGGTGATGACACGCTCATCCACGGTTTCGGCGTCCAGATCGATGCCCTGCTCCAGGCACCACCAAGCGCAGGCACGATACATCGCGCCCGTGTCAAGGAAGGCGTATCCGAAATACTTGGCCAGCGCCTTGGACGTGGACGACTTGCCCACGCCGGCGGGGCCGTCGATGGCAACGCGAATCACAGACCAACCTCCTTGGACAGCGAACGGACTTCCGTCTGGGACAGCACGCGGTAGGAACCGGACTTCAAATCACCGAGCTTGATCGGGCCGATCTGGGTGCGCACCAAGCGCTTGACCGGGAAGCCGATTGAGCCGAAGATACGGCGCACGATGCGGTTCTTGCCGGAGTGCAGCACGACCTTGACCATCGTGTGGTCACGCGAGGAGTCGATGATCGCGCAGTGGTCGAGCTTGATCCAGCCATCGTCGAGCTGCACGCCGGTGGTCACGAGTCGACGGCACACGGTGCCGGAGATCTTGCCTTCCAGCGTGGCGACGTAGGTCTTCTCGACCTCGTACTTGGGGTGCATGACGTGCTGCGAGAGCTCGCCGTCGTTCGTCATGAGGATCAGGCCTTCGGAATCGTAGTCGAGACGGCCCATGTGGAAGATGCGCTCGTACTTGTCGCCCACGATGTCGCGCAGCGTGTAGCGGCCCTTCGGGTCGTCCATGGCGGAGAGCACCTTGCGGGGCTTGTTCAGCGCCAGAGTGACGTGGTTCGGATTGACGCGTACGCGCGAACCATCTACGCGCACCTGCTGCTTATGAGGGTCAACGCGAGTTCCGAGCTCGGTGACCAGTTCACCGTCGACCTCGACACGGCCTTCGGTGATCATGTCCTCGCACTTGCGGCGGGAACCGAATCCCGCTTGGGCAAGCAGCTTCTGGAGTCGAATGGAATTGGAATCGTCTTGCGCTTTCGCAGCGCGGGAATATGCGTTTGGCATCGTTCTCCCAACGTGGCCGGACAGATTCTGTCATCGCAGAGACTGTCGATTTGTATACATACTTCAGAGTTGGCGGACTGGAATCCCAGCCAATTCCAACCTATATATCATACCGCAACGTAGGACTGCTGCTAGACTGGCAACCGTTTGTGCGGGTTCGCCCGTCTTCCAACAGATGAAAAGGAATGAACAATCATGGAAGAAACCAATCAGCAGCCGCTGGCTCTGCGCGTGTGCGCCGAATTGGCCGGCAGCTTCCTGCTGTGCTTTGCCATTTACGCCTTCTCCACATGGGGTTCGGCCGTGTATGGCATCAATATCGTGTTCTTCGCGTTGGCTACCGGCTTGGCATATGCCGCAGTCACCGCCATCTTCTCCCGCGTGTCCGGTGGCCAGCTGAATCCGGCCATCACCGTAGCCTCTGTGCTGGTTTCCAAGACGAAAATCCTGGATGGCATCCTCTATGTGATCGCTCAGGTCATCGGTGCCATCGCCGCCGGCTTCGCCGTGGTCAAGCTGCTGCCCACATCCGAGCAGGTAGCTGCCAAAGTGTGGCTGACTCCGGCCGTTAACGGTTTCGAAAACGGCTCCGTGTCTTACTCGCTGCTGACCCAGTATGGCATTACGTTCTCGATTACGCTGGCGATTGTCGTCGAGGTCGTTGCCTCTCTGATTGTCGTTGCCACCGCCATGTCTTCCTTGGGTGATCACGGCGAGTCCTCGGACCGTCATGTCATTGCCATGGGTCTTGCCTATGGTCTGGCCACCGCCATCAGCTACCCGGTTACCGGTGCCGGTCTCAATCCCGCCCGTTCCACCGGTATCGCACTGGCCGCGATGAATGAGGGTCTTACGCAAAATCCGCTGCAGCAGCTGTGGGTATTCTGGATTAGCCCGGTCTTGGCCGCCGCTGTGGTGGCGTTGGTCATGATTATCGCGCAGATGATGACCACTCCCAAAGTGCCGGCTGCCGCCGATCTTCCGCAGACGGATGCCGATGCAAACACGGACACGCTCGACGATGGCGAATTCTTCGATCAGGCCGCCTCATCTGATGGCGATTCAGCGGAAAAAGATGTTGCCGAAGAGTCCAAAGAAGCTGAAGTAGGTAATCAGCAGGCCGATTCCCAAGGCGATGCCGATGAAGGAGTCGAACGCCACTGAGCGCACTTTCCATGGGCTTTTGTCCTGAAGAATCAGGCGAACAAGCCCGGTGATGATGGCCGTCACGGCAAGTATGACCGTGGCGGCCATCGTATATCCGAAAGCAACCAGCAGTGTGATGACGGCGACGACGCCGAGTACGCACCATTCAAACCATGGCTTGCCCTCATGTGCTTCGGATACATAGGGATGGTTGTGCATGTTGCGATTCCTTCTGTCGAACGGTTACGTGACCACAATAGCAGGCGAATAGCAAAAGGTGGGATTCCGCTTGGACCCGTTGACGGGTCAGGCGGAATCCCACCTTTGTGCGTTTTGGCTGAGCTGCTCCCCTCAGAGAGTCCCGATCAGTGGAAGAAATGGCGGGTGCCGGTGAGGTACATGGTCACGCCGGCCTTCTTGGCCGCTTCGATGACCTCCTCATCGCGGATGGAGCCGCCAGGCTGCACGATGGCCTTGACGCCCGCGTCGATAAGCACCTGGGCACCATCGGCGAACGGGAAGAACGCATCGGATGCCGCGACCGCACCGGTGGCGCGATCGGCACCATCGGCCAGCGTGTTGGCGCGCTCGACGGCCAAATGGCAAGAGTCCACGCGGTTGACTTGGCCCATGCCGATGCCAACCGTGGCCTGGTCGTGGGCCAGCAGGATGGCGTTGGACTTCACGCAGCGGATTGCACGCCATGCGAACACGAGGTCCTTCAGCGTGTCGGCGCCGGCGGCCTCGCCGGCCACGAGCTTCCAGGCGTCCGGATCGTCGCCGACGGCGTTGATCAGATCAGTGTCCTGCACAAGCAGGCCGCCATCGATCTGGCGGATGGCCTCGTGACCCCTCGGCGGCTCGGCCACCTTGAGGATGCGCAGGTTCTTCTTCTTGGTCTGCAGCAGTTCGAGCGCGGCCGGCTCATAGTCGGGGGCGACGATGACTTCGGTGAAAATCGGGCGCACGCTTTCGGCCATCTCAAGAGTGACCTTGGAGTTGCAGGCGATCACACCGCCGTAGGCGCTCATCGGGTCGCAGGCGTGAGCCTTCTTGTGGGCCTCGGCCGCGGTCGCGCCGATGGCCAGACCGCACGGATTGTTGTGCTTGACTACGGCCACGGCAATGGCGGGGGGCACATCACCAACGGCGCGGCAGGGGGACCGCCAAGC
>OBUW01000065.1_pt1 | contig 80668 bp, 56 predicted proteins | sample 1475761 | NCBI WGS metagenome assembly OBUW01 (sample SAMEA2579908, study PRJEB22360) | human gut metagenome | biome: human gut; feature: human-associated habitat; material: faeces | place: Denmark | collected 2008/2010
AAGATTACATAACTCACTCGACGAGATATTGAAATCATCAGGATACATATTTGAGATAATTGACCAAAACAGAAAACAAAGCAATGTGATAACTAGCCCCAACAACGAACTAATCCAAAAATCCATAACCCAACTGCTCAACGGCGAAATCCAAAACTTCCATGCTATTCTAGACCAAACAGTGTCGAAACTCAATGATGCAGAGTGGTGTCTCGGCGTTATGGTTGAAAAGAAAAAGAAACTTGACGAATTGAAAGTCAAAGAAGAAGCGGCAAGAAAGAAACGTGAAGAAGAGGCCAAGAAGAAGGAAGAAGAGGCCAAGAAGAAGGAAGAAGAGGCCAAGAAGAAGGCAGAGGAGGCCAAGAAGAAGGCAGAGGAGGCCAAGAAGAAGGCAGAGGAGGCCAAGAAGAAGGCAGAGGAGGCCAAGAAGGCAGAGGAGGCCGTCCCACAAAAGTTTGACAACTTTGACGACTTTATTGGCTTTGACATCAACGACATGCAGAACGACGATACCATCGACGATACCATCGATGAAACCATCGACGATACCAACGACGAAGACATGTTGTCCAACATGGACTACGAAAATCTAGATCCGGACGAGACCATCGACGAAGTACCTGCCACCACAGACAGCGACTTGGACATGAACAACATACTTGAAAACAACGAGCTGATATTAGACGGGTTGAACATGACATTCCTCGACAATGGCAACAACACCAACCACGTAAACGAAGAGTTTGATGTAGACGGCTTTTTAAACCAGTTTGGTAATTAGTATATAGGAGCTCTGTTCCACTTCCTTCCTATTTGGGAAGGCGAGAACCGGTCTCACACAACCAATAAAATTACAGTACGTCTCGCACAACATAAATTTTTTTTTTTTTTTGGTCAACAAATTTCTCTTTCTTTCTTCTTCACCAACAATGTTCAGACAAGTTTTCCGTCAAGTTACCAAACAATCATTCACTGGGGTTAAGAGAACTTATGCCACCGAGGCCGCCGTGTCTACAGATGCTTTGAAATTATCCTTGGCATTGCCACACCAAACCTTATACAACGACTCCGAAGTCCAACAAGTAAACTTGCCATCTGTCAACGGTGATTTGGGTATTTTGGCCAACCACATTCCAATTGTCGAACAATTGAGACCAGGATTGTTAGAAATCATTTCCAAAAACGGAGACTCTGACCAATACTTTGTCAGCGGCGGTATCGCCATGGTCCAACCAGGAAACAAGTTGACTATTTCCGCCATCGAAGCATTCAAGACCGACCAAATTGATCTCTCTGCCGTCAAAAACTTGATTGCCGATGCCCAAAAGAGAGCTGAATCTAGTGATGAAAAGGTCGCTGCTGAAGCCAACATCGAATTGGAAGTGTTAGATGCTTTACAACATTTTACTAAGTAAATAATTTATTCAAATATACACCTAAAATGAAATAGACTACGTAAGAGAGCTAAACAACGGCGAACTAAACCGTGTAGACAGGAGAACTGGCTTACTCTGCTCCCCAGAATCTTTTGTTCGGTGAAATTGTGTGATTGTGCACATTTTTCGACACGACCTGCCGTGGAGTGATTTTTCGGAGAAATTGTTACTCCCAATTGTTACTCCTTATTTGTTGCTCCTAATTTTCGTCTATAAATACACCTTGCAATCCCCCCCCATTCATTCGTTTTTTATTTCCCCAACCATGACAAACCCTTCTTTAGTGCTTAACAAAATCGACGACATTTCGTTTGAAGATTACGAATCCCCAGAAATCACCTCCCCCAGAGACGTTATCGTCGAGGTAAAGAAAACCGGTATTTGTGGGTCAGATATCCATTACTATGCCCATGGCCTGATCGGGCCTTTTGTTTTGAGAAAACCAATGGTGTTGGGCCACGAGTCGGCCGGTGTGGTTGTTGCCGTTGGTGACGACGTAACCAACTTGAAAGTGGGCGACAAGGTCGCCATTGAACCAGGTGTCCCGTCAAGATACAGCGACGAGTACAAGTCAGGAAACTACCACTTGTGTCCACACATGGCATTTGCTGCTACGCCACCAGTCAACCCCGACGAACCGAACCCACCAGGTACTTTGTGCAAATACTACAAAGCTCCAGCTGATTTCTTGTTCAAACTCCCAGACCACGTTTCTTTGGAGTTGGGCGCTATGGTCGAGCCATTGACGGTCGGCGTGCACGCCTGTAAGTTGGCCAACTTGAAGTTTGGCGAAAACGTTGTTGTGTTTGGGGCTGGCCCCGTTGGGTTGTTGACAGCTGCTGTTGCCAAAACCATTGGCGCCAAAAACATTATGGTCGTCGACATTTTTGATAACAAATTGCAAATGGCAAAAGATATGGGTGCTGCCACCCACACCTTCAACTCCAAGACCGGCGACGATTTGGTAAAAGCGTTTGACGGTATTGAGCCTTCGGTGGTCTTAGAATGCAGTGGCGCCAAGCAGTGTATCTACACCGGTGTCAAAATCTTAAAAGCCGGCGGCAGATTCGTCCAGGTCGGTAATGCTGGTGGCGACGTCAACTTCCCAATTGCCGATTTCTCAACTAGAGAGTTGACTTTGTACGGGTCGTTCAGATACGGGTATGGCGATTACCAGACCTCAATTGATATCTTGGACAAAAACTACATCAACGGCAAAGAAAACGCACCAATCAATTTTGAGTTGTTGATTACCCACCGGTTTAAGTTTAAAGACGCCATCAAGGCCTACGACTTGGTCAGAGGCGGTAACGGCGCCGTCAAGTGTTTAATCGATGGCCCAGAATAAATGTAGAAATCTATAGTGCTACCAAGTGTATAGTCGAATAAAAAAAAAGAAAAATTTTTCTCCAAAAAAAAAAGACACACCCCAAACAACAACCAAACCATGTCTTTCCAACTCACTCCCAAAGAGGCATTCGCCAAACTCCCCCAGAAGTTGCACAACTTTTTCATCAAATACCCACCACGACCATTTGCACAGTACAAGGATGGCCCATCAACCACCACAGACCCGTTGAGAAACCCATTTTTCCCAAACAAAAACCAAGAGTCCGGCAACTGGCAAAGCGCAAAGTTCTCCCGCAGAAGGTCTGCAGACTTGTTCAAGCTAGCTAAGAAGTTTGGTATCCACGACTTGTTGCCGCCTACGCCAAGAAAGTTCCATGAAGACAAGTACACCAACAAACTGTGGTTACACGGAATGATCAACCCTGCCAGCAAAGCCAAACAAGAAGAGTTGGACGCCAAATTAAAGGCCAGGGCCGAAGCCATCGCTAATATGGATAACATCATTGTCGCCACAAGACCAAGCTACAAGAAGTTATTGGAAAAGAGAGAAAAACGTAAAAAGACATGGTTCTAAGATTACTACATACTTGTAAATATACACACTTCAAACCGCTCTACCCTTGCCCCTACCTCTAAACCCACCTCGTGCCACTGCTTTGGCACCGGGTCCGGCGCCACTACCTTTGATTTTAGTCTCTGACTTGGCCAAAACACTCTCTATATTCAACTCATCAGGCAACAATATCTGTCTCACTTGGTTTCCTCTGATGTTGATGTACTGTAACAAAATCGGGTCCTGCAATGGCTGTTGTAACCTAACGTTCTTCAAATGCAAATTCATCAGCGGATTACAGGATAGCAATGTCCCACTAATAATATTCCCGTTCTTCAACTCAACCGTTATCGGCTGGTTAGTAGAATTGGGGATATTCATAAGAAAGCGTACCAACTTCATGTTGTGGTGTGTGTATCATCAAAAAGACAACTTTTTTTTTTTGGAAATTTTTTTTTTTTTTTTTTCTTTCTTTCTTCACCACTAACCACCATGGCTAATACAATTGTTGAAAACATCCAGAGAATACCTCCCGTGACTCGTTTTTTCACGTTAGCGTCGGTTATGACGTGTTTGGCAATCACATCGTTCGATGCATTGCCAGGACTCTTCTGCAACTACCACACCTTATCTAACGACTTTGCTGGCATCTACAAGGTCTACCAAAAGGGAAACTCGTTCAACACCGCCAAGGCTATAGCTCTTCAGGTGATCAACTCCTACAAGTTCCTCACATCCACCCTTATCCCCTCCGACGTCTTGTCGAGCCAGCGATGGAATGCATTAATGGATATATACTTTTTCTACACATTCTCCAACCATTTAGAGGCATACGGTGGCAAATTCAACGGCAACTTCCCCGACTATCTATGGTATGCCATAACATGCGGAACCATGGTCAACGTCTTTGCATTGTTCTACAACGCCTTCTTCGACCCCATGCCAATCTTCCCCCACGACTGCTTATTGGCGTGTTTGACATACACCTGGTCGAGAGCCAACAAAAACGCCAAGATAAACTTAATGGGAATCGTGCCCATCAAAGCATACTACTTGCCATTGGGTAACATCCTCATCAAACTAATCCTTCGTGGGCCTTCAGGACTTGTGGATACCATTATTGGAATTTTATCGGGGTACCTCTACCTCTGCATCCAGCTGAACACGTTGCCGGTATACAATTTGTTGCCCGACGCCTACGGCAAAAACACAGAACAGCACACCGATGCCCGAAGAGTGGGTATTCTGAGATACGTCGATAACGGCGGCAGTCAATACGAGTATATTGGCGACTCAATCTACGATAAAGGGTACTGGAAAGCTCCTAAATTCTTCTACAACCTCTTGGGGTACCCATCCAAAAACTCAGTACGAACAACTGCATTTGATAGTACACCCAGAAACGAAGAGAGTGCTACAACCGGCTATTCATGGTTTGGAAGTGGTGCTACAGCATTCAGGGGAAAAGGACATAGGTTAGGTAGTTAAATATAAACTTTTTTTTTTTTTTCTCTATTTAAGGGGTGAAACTGTAAACAAAAAAAAAATTTCTTCGGGTTCTTTCTCGTCACTTACCAACCCATGTCAAACACACCAATACAGGGATCATCAAGCAAACCGAATGTGGCTGCCGAGGACTACTCACGCAGCTCCAGCCGTACCAACATACTGTCTGTAAGGAATCGGTCAGCCACCAGAATGAAAAAGAACTCAAGACCCAATTTAAAACGACTTGGCTCGGTTAGCCACCCCCAAGGATTGGTTTATTCTGTTGACGACGATATAAATGAAAATGACAAGGACGACAGCACCAAAGAGTCGCAACCCAAAAGCGACAGAGACTATTTAGAGGGATACAACGACGCCTTACGAGCATTGTCAAACCGCAAAGGCAGAACATCTTCTGGCCACCTTTCGATCGCTGGAACACCACTTAGGTCTCCCGAGGAAATTGCCACCATTGAATCTAAACTAGCCAAAGATTTGACGGACGCAGAAGAACAAATGAGGTTACTAGAAGATCTCGACAGTGGCCCCACCCCCAATGTTACCGACGAGTTTGTTGAGCCCGAAGACAACAACGAAGATGCTGGGTCAATCAAGTCGACATCCACAGTCGAGTCGCTCAACTTAAAGGAAAGACAAAACGCCATCAACTCGACCCACCCGTTTGGTATAAAGATTTGGAAACCTTCGTTATACAAAAAGAAACGGTCAGTGGCTACCCGTGCCGAAGAAGACATCCACGATTTCGACCCACGTAAACCAACAGCAAGGATTTACTGGGGCGTAAAGTTGACCAACATCGTATGGTCCTTAACTGCGGGATTACTCATCTGCCTCATCTGCTTGCTTGGCGCAGCATTTGTATTTATCTTTTCGGGGTTTGCTATTGAGAGAAAACTGAGACCTTACGTCAAGGCATTGTTAAAGTTGGGACATTACTGGTTATACCCATTTGGTAAATTTGTATTGTTGAACCGAGAACAAAACTACTTGGACGAAGACCAATTAGAAGGAAGAACCATCAACGAATTCCATCAATGGAGACTCCAGGAAGAAGGAAGATTGTTTTTCGCCCCACCAAGAAGGTACACTGGATCCGAATCAACACGACCATTGCTAAAAGACCACCGAGGTCGACCTTTGCGAGATGCATACTCGCTGTTGGACGACGGTATACAAGAAGAAGAAGACGAGCAGGACAACGACGCTAACGACATCAAAGTCAGGTTTTTCGGACGTGGTGACTGGAGTTTTGGAAGAATCGCATTTTACGTATACTTTTACGGTATTATCCAGCCAATTTCCTTTTTCATCGGCATCTTGTGCTGGCTCATCGTGTTCACCATCCCCATGGCGAAAATCACAAACACCATGAACGACCATATGAGACGACACCCATTGGCATTGGACTACGAGCTCGAAAAGGATTACTACAAAAGGGTTGAACGCACCCCAAGAAAGAAGAACCAGGTCATCTTGTTATGTACCTACAGGTGCTGCGGATTCCATTACTACAAGTATACCATCGACGGTACCAACATCTTTTTCATAAACCTATTGTCAGTGGTCATCTTTGCAATCTTGGACTACTACTTCCTAAAGGAAACCATGCACTGGGACTCCTGGATAACCGAGTCCAACTTTATTTTCTGCTTGTCGTTGTTTTCAATCATACCATTGGCATATTTCATTGGCCAGGCCGTTGCATCTATCTCCGCACAATCGTCAATGGGCGTGGGTGCGGTGATCAACGCCTTTTTCTCAACAATTGTGGAAATCTTTTTGTACTGTGTTGCCCTCAACCAAGCAAAGGGAAAATTAGTCGAAGGGTCCATGATTGGGTCAATTTTGGGTGCAGTGTTGTTGTTGCCAGGGTTGTCAATGTGCGGGGGTGCATTCAAACGGAAAACTCAGAGATACAACCCGAGATCTGCTGGTGTCTCCTCAACAATGTTACTGTATGCCATGGTGGTGATGTTTGCCCCATCGATCTTCTACCAAATGTACGGAAGCTACGAAATGAAATGCAAAGACTGCACATCCCCCGGAGTTTGCGGCCGGTGCAGATTTATCCAGCCCACATTTGTCTTGGACTCCCTCTACTCAACAGTCATCAAACCATTTTCGTTGATTGTCACAGTGGCCTTGTTTGCAGCATACGTTTGTGGGTTATTTTTCACTTTACGAACCCACGCATCCTTGATCTGGGCAACTACGTCTCACGAACCAAAACGCGACGACTATTTCAGATCAAACAGTGTTGTCAGCATGAGCACACCAACCCAAACACCAAAACCCACCACCCCATTACCGGCCAAGCCAGGAGAAGACCAAGGTGGCGGCCACGACGCACCCAATTGGTCAAGATCGAAATCTACAATCATATTGCTTGGGGCAACAATTTTATATGCCATTATCGCAGAAATCCTAGTCGACAACGTGGACTCGATCTTGGCAGATTTCCCCATAAACCCCAAATTCTTGGGACTAACGGTTTTTGCATTGGTTCCAAATACCACAGAGTTCCTTAATGCCATATCGTTTGCCGTCGGCGGCAATGTCGCCTTGTCGTTAGAGATCGGTAGTGCATACGCTTTGCAGGTGGTGTTGATCCAAATTCCGTGCTTGGTCCTCTACTCAATATACCAGAACTTTGAAAATGTCGAGCAGACATTCACGTTGATTTTCCCACGGTGGGATATCATCGCCACACTCATTTCCATATACTTGTTCACCTACATCTACGCCGAGGGTAAATCAAACTACTTTAAAGGTGTCATTTTGATATTGATCTATGTTGTTGTTCTCTCTGGGTTCTGGTTTAACGATATTATCGATAGCATCTAGTGTATATTTAATCAACTACATACATTCTAGCCTCGTATGGAGACAAAGCGTCTTTACTGTCTTTGTCGACATTTGTAAGTACCAACTTGTAGTTACCCTTAATCAACGGCTCAAACTTGACATCCTCACCACTAAAGTTGATCACAATGTATGCAACAGGAGAGCCAGGCGCTTCCTTGGCAAACGTGAAAAGCTTCTTGTCATCAAAATCTAAAAACTTCATCTCCCCATAAACAAAAAGATCCTTGTACTCTCCCCTCAACTTCAACAACTTTCTATAAAAGTTAAGCAATGAATGGTCGTCACCGTCCTGGTCCTCAACATTAATCTCCTTATAGTTGTCATTCACTCTCATCCACGGCTCAACCTCTGAAAACCCAGCATATTGTTGGTGGCTCCACTGGACCGGCGTTCTAGCATTATCTCTAGCCAAACGGTTAATAACATCAACCAACTTTTCTTCCTTCTGTTTATAATCAGCATCTTTGCCATACTTTTCCTTAAAGGCACGGTAATAATTGATGGTGTTGATATCCTTGTACTCCTCAATTGGCCATGATCTTGGCACATTGGTCATACCAATCTCCTGACCCTGATAAATAAACAAAGTCCCAGTGAGACAACACTGCAACATGGCAATAGCCTTACCTGACAACACCATAAACTCTGGCGAGTCATTACCAAATCTGCTAATGGCTCTTGCCTGATCATGGTTTTCAATAAATACAGTAGACCAAGCATCGGTTCCCTCAGCAAACTCACCTTGTGATTTGATAGCCTTCTTTAAATCAACCAAGTCAAACCCATTGTAACGGAATCTGTCACGTGGGTCCGAGCCCAACTCAACAACGTCAAATAAAAACATCATATTCATTTCTTTTTCAGCAGCACTAACATACTTTAACGCCTGCTCTCTAGTCGAATGGCCAACCTCTCCAACAGTCATCGTATCGTATGGCTCCATTACCTTGGCCATCTCCTTGTGGAACTCATGAATTCTTGGACCATTCTTGTGGTAGATTTCACAAGGCTGGAATTCAGTATCAGGAAAAGCAACAGGCGCATCTTTGAAATGCTGGTACTTGGAGTACATTCCTGCAGTGTCAATTCTAAACCCATCAACACCCTTGTCCAACCAGAACTTGATGGCCGAGTTATAAATAGCTTCTCTGCACTCCTTGTTTTCCCAATTCAAATCAGGTTGTGATTCAGCAAACAAGTGCAAGTAGTACTCACCAGTCAACTCATCATACTTCCATGCCGACCCAGAAAAATATGACCCCCAATTATTTGGCGGGTGTTTGTTACCATTGCTATCGATTCTAGGTGGTTTCCAAATGTACCAGTCTCTTTTCGGGTTGTCCTTCGACAGTCTCGACTCTTTAAACCACTTGTGCTCAACCGAAGTGTGGTTGATAACCAAGTCAAGTATCAACTTCAACCCTCTGTCATGACAACCAGCAATTAATCTGTCCATATCCTGCAAGGTCCCGTATTTGCTGTAGACATTTTCGTAATCAGAAACATCGTACCCCATGTCATCTTGGGGCGAGTCATACATAGGACTCAACCATACGGTTGTCACTCCCAAACTCGCAATATAGTCTAACGTCGAAATAATTCCTGGAATATCACCAACACCATCACCATTGGAATCCTTGTATGATGCCGGCCAAATTTGATAAACAACAGCTTCTTTCCACCACTTGTGTTCACTCATTGTAGTTGATTATTAGTTAAACCACTGCAAAAAGTTGGGGAAAATTTTGCCCATTTTTATACCGTGTCTTCGTCTATCGCCTCCCCCACTCCCCAATCTTTGAATTATTCCGAAATATTCAGCGAACGGGGTGTACACAAAAACTAACATTCTCAACTGCATAATTTGAAAAATGGCGTGGGACAAGAAAAAAAAAAAATTCTCAACCATAGCAATCATGGAATACGGTAAATTTGTGTTGTTCGGTGACTCCATCACCCAGTTTAGTTGTACCCAGTATGGCTTTCATCCAGCATTACAGAATGTGTATATCCGAAAATTGGATGTTATTAACCGTGGTTTCAGTGGCTACAACTCAGAGCACGCTAGACAAATTCTCCCAAAAATTTTAGAGTCGGAAACCAATATCAAATTGATGACAATATTTTTTGGAACTAACGATGCATACGACTACATCAATGAAATCCAGACAGTCGAGTTAGACAGATATAAAGATAATTTAAGTGTAATGGTACAGATGGTACTAGACAAAAATATCAAACCAATCATTATTGGGCCTGGCTTGCATGACCCCAAGATGGCAAAGGCCATGCTTGCTGAGAGAGGACGCCCAATCGATAAAGATCCCACAACTAACCAAAGACTATTGAAATATTCTGAAACCGCTAAAAAAGTCGCAGCTCAACACAATGTGGCATTCATCGACACATGGAACACCTTAAGGCAACACCAAGGGTGGACCAAGGACCAGTTGTTTGAAGTTTCTGCAACAAAAGACAAATGGGAAATTGGAGAAAGTTTAGCAGAGATCGTTAGTGACGGAATCCATTTCACCGCCAAATCCTACAAGATTCTATTTGAAGAAATTATTCGTGTTATTGAGGAAAAGTACCCTGAATTGGCTCCCGAAAACTTGCCCTCGCAACTTTGTGACTGGAAACAAATCAACCCCAACGACTTGTCGTCGATTTTCAACTAAAAAAAGGTCGTTTATTTGCTAAACTCGGTAGACCCATACAGCTCTAAATCTTTGAGGGTAACCCCATTTTCATCCTGTATAGTCAAGTAGTGGGCAACAAACGTTGCAACCAACCCCAATGCAGACAATGCAGCAGTATAGCTAAAGCCAATAAAATATTCCGGTTTATCGTTGGTGTTCCAAACAAATATGGGGACAAAAGCTCCAGTAACGTAAGGCAATGTATTCGTGACAACAACAACAAAATTTCGTTTTATGTCATTGTGGTACAATAACCGGTTGATCCATGAAAAAATAAATGGCTGGCCCCAAGAGGTGGGTACCCCGACCAAAAAGTAGCAGAGGTAGTGGAGTCCAATGGGGATATTCCACTTGGCCAACAACGCACAGCCAATTATCAACGGGACAAAGAACCCACTAACAAACCAAACATTTTTCCTACCACCAAGATAATCGTTGAGATATGCAAACAACAACGCCATGGCAATGCCAACACCACTGATGATAGAAGGGTAGCTATTATAAACACTCGACGGTTTCTTAAGAGTAAGTTTTAGCCATGTTTGAAAAGTAGGCTGGCCAATTGCAGCACACGAATTGTTGTAACACAAGAACACAATAGGAAACACGTAGATGTGCCAGGTGTTGAAAAACGATTTTACCTTCTTCCACGAATAGTTGGTTTTGGTATTGATCTCAGCTCCAATCAATCTCCGGCGTTCTAGCCCAACCTTCTTATCGTCTTCAGTGAAATACCACAGATTTGTTGTTGATGGGGTGTTGGGGTTAGCAAAAACAGTGTATATCCCGATGGGGAAACTAATAACTGCATCAAACACAAACATCCATTTGAACGGTGGCATGCCTGATTTGCTAAAGCGTTTAATGATTGCCTGTTGCAACGGACCAGATACAATACCACTCAAATTACCAGAAATGGCAAACCATGCACTTCGTTTACTGACTTCGTCTTTGCTATAATGTGCACCAAGGATATACTCCAAACATGGGAAATATGCACTTTCAGTAAACCCAGAAAGAAACCTTAATGCATACAATGCCTTGATTTTATGAGATGGAACAGTAATCATGATGAGAGTCAAGAACGCCCAAAAAATCTCCAACCCACCAAGATAGTATCTGATAGAAATCTTGTGCAAAAGCATATTCGATGGTATTTGGCCAATAATGTATCCGATGGTGAACATTGTCAAAAGGTAGTTGTATTGGTTTTTGTTCATGCCATAGTATTCATCCATACCATTGACAAAGGCAGTAGTAACATTCGTTTGGTTCAAGTTCTTGATAAAGTACCCCAAACATGACGATGTTAATAAGAAAAAATCCAATTTCATTAAATATTGTTGCTCCTTCGGGTGTTTCCCAGTCCCATCCCACCAAAATTTCTTGACTTGAAACCATTTCGAGTTGTTGCGGCGCTGTACTTCTTCTTCGTCTATATCCAAACTAATGTCAATATATGGGGTGTCGCTTTGAGATATCTCGTCATGCGAAATTTCATCTTGAGTGATGCTGACGTTATCTTTCGTAGCTAACCCTCCTGAGTTCTTATGATTAGCCATGTTTAAAGTCTATCTGTAGTAAGAAATAAAATAGCCTTTCCCAGTGCATACTTATATAGCTTTGTTGCCTACTGTGGCGCAAAAAAAAAAGGTAATTTTAATTAAATATTTTGCTACATTACTTATCTCTAGTGCAGGAGTGGTATCATTGAGCTAGGAAATTAACAAGATAATCAATTGTGGCCCTAAAAACTATTGTGAGAGACTTTTGAAGGATCTGGAAGGTTATTCTCTTCGCTTATCGTTGTCCACGCCACAATAGTAGATTTGTCAAATAACCCCCCAGTTCCACAGTTGATACATTTTGATTACTAATTTACCAGCTGACTGCAGGTTATACATTTGAACAAAAAAATTGGCAAAAATATAAACTACTGCCATGTTCTGTGCTGCTTATTGATCTCTCCTACTACACATTATCTTGTTTTCTGTCGCGCAAACTCCCAAAACCAATCATCATGAGACAAAAACCAACACAGCAAAACCACAACTCCTCTTTATAACCCACCTTTCACCCAAGCAATGTCATACAGTGGTAACCGTGTGTTTCGTGGAAAAAAAGAGCAGGAAGCTTACGACAAAACGTTGGCAGGCAGATACGTCAAGCTCGTAAAGAAAAACCACTTTTTATTTTTTGGTCTTCCCTTCCTTGTATCAATAGTTGCTGGCTCGATCTATTTGCAAAAGTTCACTTCAGTTAAATGGGAGAAATACGACGAAAAGTATCAACAGCTAGGCGAAGAGGAAATGCTAAATTTGATAGAAAACAAGCGTACCGTCGACAAGAAGAATGACTACTACCGTTTACAAGGGCTACTTAACGATCACACAAACCAAGTAGCCGATGATTATGAAATCGTACGTGTCCAGCGAAGAAAAGAGGACGAGCCTGTCTGGGATAGGCAATAATATATGTGTATACTCGTGTAAATAATGTACATAAATAACCATCTCATCGAAGAAAAAAAAATTTTCTACTCTTTAGTCTTCTCCAGTAAAGATGGTTTCATTCTCCTGTGAAGTTTGTAACGATACCGTTATTAAAAAGAAGTTAGATCAGCATGCCCAGAGATGTCGTGGGGCATATTTCACCTGTATTGACTGTTCCACCACATTCCAAGGAACCGATTATAGAAAACACACTAGTTGCATTTCCGAAGCTGAAAAGTATGAAAAAGGGTTATACAAGGGAAAGAACAAACAACAACAACAACCCCCAAAACCATCCAAACAACCACCCGCAAAGTCTACAAAACCAAAGTCCACTATATTTAATGATGTTACTGGATCCCAAAACCTATACAAAGTCCTAAAGAAGGCCTCAAAAGATGACTCCAAAAAACTTAAAGAAATTCTCAAGACATTGAAAATTACCAAAGTAGATGGCAAAATCGTTATAGAATAATAATTACTTTTTGTTTAAGGCTCGATTGACTTTCCCGTAGAATTGTGCCAAAGTGTCGAATGGGAACGACAAATTCTCACATAGATAATCTGGCAAGATCTTTTGTAATATCTTTGCGTTTTCATAATCTTCAACTTCCTCTCCCTCTAGAGCGTCCAAAAACGTCGGAATGTAATTGATTTCCGGGCTGGGCTGAGACGCCAATACCAACTGATAGTGCATAGTAAGTCCCAGTTTCACAGACGACGATTGCTTAATGTCAAATATGTATTCGTCCGAGGTGTTTTCAAAATTGATAACTTTCACCCCCGTCAATAGCTCTATCATATCCAACGTAAAGCAAATGTTTTCCCTCTCCTTAGCTAACTCATCTTGGTTTAATCTGCCAGAAGCTTTCTTCCGTATAGGAGAGGCAAACTCCATGCCCGGATCTTGTTTTAGCGACGAAAGCTCTTCCAATAGCGCATCTATTCTGTCGTCTTTTGCTTTTAATTCCGCTTGCAAGTCCTCAATTAGCTGATGGTCATTCTCTAACTGGCTCTCAACTTTAGCTTTATATTTGGCAAACAACTCGTCTTGTTTTGTGTTCACTAGATTATTTATCAATTCCACAAGCTGTTCGTTATCTGAATTTGAAATATCCTGTTCTGTCACTACCGTAGCTTGTTTCTTTGGGGCCATAATGGTGTTGGTGTGTATGTACTGATAGTTTAAAGGGGATATAACAAAAAGAAAAAAAAAAAACGACGAAAAAAAAAAAATAAAAAATAAACAAATTTCATCCTCCAAAGTAATGTCCTTTTCAGCTACAGCGTTTAAATTCAAACTAGACACTCTACTGGATACTCAAGAATCCATTGTCTCGATCTCCCAATGGGTTTTATTTCACCAGAAATATTACAAGGAGAGTGCAAAGATTTGGCTCAACTACATCACTCAAGATTCAATCACACCAGCCAAAAGATTGTCGTTACTTTATCTTTGCAATGACGTTGTGCAACAAGCAAGAAGAAAAAACAAGCCGGAATTCATCAATGAGTTTAATAAAGTGTTGCCAGATGCTTTGAGTAAAAACTATGGAAACTTAAACCCAAAGGTTGACAGGTTGTTGAATGTCTGGGAAGAACGAAAAATTTTCACCGAGGATGAAATTGCCAATATGAAAGCATCACTAGAAGCCGAACCCAAACCTTTGGAGTCGATTGATATTGCTCCCCAGCTCAAACAAATCAACGACTTGTTCGTACATCTTAATAAATTAAATGATATCAACCAGGAAAATCTCACACAAATGGGCATACAGTCGAAGACATACTTGTATCCCCAAGACCCAGAAACTTTACCTCCGGCACCCGTATATCTTTCAAAGTTATATATGTTGGAAAAGTTGGGTAATGTTTGTATAAATAATGTAGAAGAAATAAAAGAGACCAGAATGAAGATAAATTCAGAGCTTGATAGCCTTTTCAACTTGATTATTGACGGCACGAAAACTGATGATAGCAAGATCGCTAATATTAACGAAAAAATACAAAAAGCAAAGGAGACTATACGCGATGTGAATTCGACTAGTATGGAAGCCGGTAGTGATGACGATGACTTCCCTGGCTATTTATCGGATTCTGAAGAGGAGGAAGAAACGAAAAAGAGAAGATTGTCACAAACACCATCGGGTGGATCAACACCTTCCAAGAGAGTGGCATTCTCTGAAGACGTTGAAGTATTTGAAGATCCTGATGAGAACAAGGAAGAGTCTGTTTCTGTAGATGTTATGTCTTTATTATCTAAATTAGTCGACTAGTTTTTAATATACGCATGCTAGCATTTAACAAATGTTTAGAGGGAGCACTTCTATTTAAATCTCTTGCGGCATTAGTGATCCATGTTCTGTTCATTTCAAACCCTCGACTACTACTATAAGCTTGAAAGGTGTTGCCCTGGTACCCCGTGTATAGCAAGTTTTTAGCTCGTGTCAACGCAACATACAACAACCTTTCGTTTGCCGAACCGAAATAGCCTGGGAAATTTGTAACAAAAACAACCGGGAACTCTAAACCCTTTGCCTTATGAACAGTAGACACATTAATCGAACGCTCTTCAAGCACAGGCTCGTCTTCTGGATAGTTATTCAAAAAGTAGTCCAACGATGGGGTTTTCTTATAAGACAAACTCAACGACTCATAAAAGGAAGTGAGGTTGTTCACCAACTTGATTTCGTTTTCTTGGTCTTTATGGCCCCGGGAAGGTTTGTTCAAGTATGTTATGATGTCAGTTTCCCTAACAATCCTTGCTAAACTTGACATAATAGAAACGGCGTCACCAAGATTCTTCCTCTCCTCTTCAATCACATTCAAAAGCAAATCAATTTGTCGTTTGAACTTAATACGCGGTTTGCTATTGAATTTGCAACTAGCTGACTCGGATTTCAAATAGTCCTCTAAAGACGTGCTTTGCGACAACCTATAGCCCAAATATAGCTCACGTATAAGCTGCTTCAAGCTTCCCAACTTCATCAATGTGCAAAGCAATGCTAAATCAGAACCCCTGCCTTTATTCAATATACTTAATATGTCAATTAACACGTGTGTGTTCGAATTCACCCACTCTGAATTCAGTGAGTACTTATTCACATTAAACCCAAAATGATTGGTCATGAATTCGCTAATACTGTCAACCTCACGATTCTGAGAGGCAAGAATCATAAAATCAGAAAACTTCAATAGCCCTCCCAGCTGGCAAATCAATCGCGCAATCTCACTGCCAATGTAATTGTATTCATCGTATTTTGAAACCAATGAGTACACTGTTGGCTCAGCTGATGGTTCTTTCTTGGATACAAGTTTGTTTTGGTCTATGACCATATTTGATATGTGAAGATTCTCTGGCGTCAATCTAAACGATTCATTCAAACAAATTTCTTCAGTTTCCCAACCTAAGCTTGATACAAACTTCTGTGTTATATCGGGCGAAGAGCCTAAAAATTCATATATGCACTGGTTGGAATCGCCCGCCAAAGTAATGTGCTTGTTTCCACCTTCAACCAACTTTTCAATAAATGTCACCAACTGAGGCTGCATATCCTGGAACTCGTCAATTATCAACACACGTATATCCTTGACAATCTCACCCTTGGATACATCTAATAATTCAATTGCGTCTCTTATGAAATCCAGATATCTAATCATGCCGTTGTCGTTAAGAAACTTTATCGTTTCATGCAAATCTGACTGCGAAATCCCGTACTTCTCTGCCACATTAGCTACATCTTTACCTTCTCTAACCTCCAGTAATGCCTTTTCCAAATGGAGCTGCTTAACACTGTTACCAGTCATAAATAATGTCCTATAGTTTTGAAAACTTATATCATCTAACAACATCTGTCGACCCTTTTCAGGAAAATACTCTTGCAAATTGGACTCAATCAAATCAAAGGCAAAAGAATGAAATGTCTTTATAACTACATCACCTGTATCACCTCCGATATACTCGGAAAGCGCAGACCTCAATGAATTAACCGTTCTATTTGTCAATGAAAGCACGACAATACTTTGTGGAGGCACACCATCAGCAATGAGTTTCTGTATTCTTTTGATTAGTGCAAATGTTTTACCCGTTCCTGGCCCTGCTTGAATTGAAAGTACTGTCTGTGGATCATAATTATGGTTGACAATATCCAACTGTGTGGGTGTTAATTCCATTTGTGATGTGTAATTTGGCCCAACAAACGAGGAAAAAAAAAATAAAAGTTAGATCAACTCAATATATATTTTTATACAGATTGGTAACAAACCACCACGTTGACTTAAACTTTTGTGATAATCATGTCAGCATTGAAATCATTACAGCAGATCCTTCCCCTAAAGAACGACCAGCCCTTAGATGAACTAAATCCAACACCCATATCAACCGAGTTGTCCCTAGAACATTATCGAGCAAGTCTTCAACAATCAAATAACGAAAACTTAGCCAAATGTGTATCACAATTCGAATCTTTTAATCACAAAATAAAAGAGCATAAAAAGAAATTGATCGTAGTTGGTGAAATAATTGAAGAGTTTTCGAATGAATTGAATAACCTTTCGTCGAGTTTGATTTCATTGGAACAACAGTCCAACAGCTTGTCCAAGGACTCTAAATTACAAAGGAGTATAACTGAAAGACTTAATCCCGTAATTTTAGACTTGATGATACCGCCAGAAATTGCTCGATCTGTCTTGCAGGAGGATATTACTCCACAATGGTTGGAAAACTTGAAATTTATCACCGAAAAAAGACAACTCCTCCATACTTTGCCAGAAACTAAATCCAAAGATCAGTTGAAAGAAGGAATAGAACTTCTTCAAGACAAGGCAATTGAACGAATAAGAGATTTTATAATATTGCAGATACGAATGTTGCGGTCGTCGTCCAAGTCGTCGTCGCAACTTATTCAGCAAAAGCTATTGGAAGTAAAAGATGCATTCCAATTTTTGCTGTCCCACCATCAAAAATTGGCAGAACAGTTGAGGTCTGCTTATGTCTATACTATGCGATGGTACTACCAAAGCAAGTTCTCCAAATACCTTTATGCGTTGGAAAAATTGCAGATACGCCGTGTCGATAGTGCAGTTCTTGGGGACAACAAGGCAGGAGAATATTTTACATTGTTTGAAAAAAGATTCGAAATATTACACTCTGACCAATCGGCAATGCCGTCTCAAATTGCTGAGACCTCACCCTTTTCTTATTGGGTTGAATTTGTATTCAACCAGTTTTCAATGGCTGTTGTTGATAATGTGATAGTAGAGTACTTGTTCACAATAGAATTTTTTTACCAGGGTGAAGAGAAAGACAACTCGTGGGCTGAGGAAATGTTCAAGAATGTTTTCCAAATCGGTCAAGAATTCCTCACCTATATCAGCAATACTTTAGATGCTTATGGGATATTGTTTATAATAAGATTAGTACAAAAGTCACAGGCTAAATTGCATGAGGTGCACATACCAGTTCTCGACGATTACCTTAACTCTTTGTTGTTGATACTTTGGCCGCATTTCACTAAGATTGTCGATGCCAATTGCGAGGCTATGAAGCGGACCATGTTAAAGGGCAAGAAGGCAACGGGACTAGCACCAATTAGTATCACACAACAGTTTGCCCAATTCTTTTCTGCATTGCTAGAATTATCTGTTAATGAAGCAGAACCGCTTATTTCATCCATAATTAGGTTGAGAAACGAGTACGAGAGCTATTTGATGAGATCCACATCATTGAGTGGCACCGAAAAAGAGATCTTTTTGTACAATAATTATTTCTTGGTCTTGAGTGTCCTTAAGAACCAGACCAGCAACTCTTTCCTTGAAGAGCAGATTTTACATTTCCAAACGTTGACAGATGCATATACTAAACATTAAAGGTCACATATCTTTGCGTACAAACCACACAATTGTAAATATGTAGCAACACCCTCCAACACCCGCATATGGGCAAACCCAATTTCTTTGATCACATCCAATCTCTTTTGTTCACTGATATTGGGTATGGTTTTGGCCACTTTGAATGTCAGTGTCACAATATCAATAGCAGAGTATCCCTTGTACCAAAGCCCATCAAGCAACCCAAGAGCTTTGTCTATATCTTTGTCTTTGAGGCAGCTGAGCAAGATCAGCTGTATAACAAGTGGATGCGGTTGATCAACAATTTTGAAAACATTGACATCATTAACAAACCCAAACCCAGCAACAGTACTCTGCAAGTTATTAATAGCTTGTCTCATATCCCCCTCAGCAGTAAATATCAAAGCCTGTAAACCCTCAGTATTATACTTTACATCTTCCATCTTGATAATTTCTAACAACCTCGCCAAAACCTCTTCGTCGGACAATCTGTTATATCTCAAAATCGCACAACGTGACTGCAAAGGTTCAATAATTTTCAGCGATTGATTACAAGCAAATGCAAATCTTGTAGTATTAGAATAAATTTCTATGGTTCTTCTCAAAGCCTGTTGGGCACCTGGGGTCATTGAATCGGCTTCATCTAGAATAATGATCTTTTGTCGTCCTGGTGGTAACAGAATCTTTGTCTGAGCAAATTGTTTGATTTTATTACGTACAACATCAATTCCTCTATCGTCAGATGCATTCAACTCCATAGTAGCTTGATGGTAATGTTCATCCCCCAATAACTCATAGGCAAGACAATGAATCGAGGTTGTTTTACCAATCCCTGGTAATCCAGATATAATCATGTTTGGCATATTCCCATCCTGAACAATCAATTTTAATCTTTCAACCGTCTCTTCGTTCCCAACAATATCCTCAAGTTTCTTGGGTCTATATTTTTCTACCCATGGTAGTTCTAACGTAACTGGTTTAGACATCGTTTGGTTACTGGTTCAAGGAAAAGAGAAAGTTTTTTTTTTCAATTTTTTTTTTTTGGGACGCGTTTACATTACTACTTGTTTTTCTTTCTACCTACAGTACTTGCCACATGCTTTGTGTTAGGTTGATTAAATACCATCTCCTCACGGAAAATACAGTCTAGCCAAGGAGCTTCAATATCTTTGACATTTTCATTTATAAGATCAAATAACGGTTGTGCCCCTTCAGTATCTTTAGTTAGACCAAATATACCAACTCTATCTACCCCAAGTGCTTTCGATAACCGTTCTAGACTTCCTCTTGGTAACTGGATTAGCTTAACCCGATCTTCAGCACTTTTTGACGCCGTGAAACACAACGTAGGAAACACATTTGTGAGCGTTGCTGGGGATATATCGTACTTGCACACAAATACATACTTTATTTGTACACAAGCATTTTTATGTATACCACGATTAGCAGCTGCTTGTTTTTCAAGAGCAGACACAGTTGGATTAAACCCACGGTATTTAAATGTAGAGTCTTGCATTTTTAGCAATACTTCTAGTAGATCAACAATATCGTTTGCAATAGTTGGTTCTATAAATGGCCATTGGTTTGATTGTGTAAATGAGTTATCGAGAATTGGACGGAAAACTTGTTTTCTCTTTGCTTCCTGAGACTTGAGTGATGATGAAGCAGCTTTAGTTGAGACTTTGGCCACCGAAGGTTTCTTGACTTTATTTGATTTATTCATAGTCTTGGGGTCTCTCTCATCGCAAAAAGATTTTACTACTATATTTTTTTTATGCGCGGTATATTTCTCTAGATTACAATACATATTTAATTTTTTATTTTTTTACACGACTAAAATATACAGAACAATTAAAAGCCTAATTTTCATCCTTCTTAGGAGGCTCTGGCTCATATCCCGGAGAGCCTGGTGAATACTGTGGCGATGTTGGTGAGTATTGCGGAGACGTTGGCGAGTATTGCGGAGACGTTGGCGAATACTGTGGCGATGTTGGTGAGTATGAAGGACTAGTTGGTGAGTACTGTGGTGAAGTTGGAGAGTAACTTGGTGAAGTAGGTGAGTATTGTGGTGAAGTAGGTGAATAGGACGGACTCGTTGGCGAGTAAGATGGACTGGTTGGGGAGTATGCAGGACTCGTTGGAGAATAGCTTGGACTCGTTGGAGAGTAGGATGGAGATGTTGGGGAATAACTTGGTGAAGTAGGTGAGTATTGTGGTGAAGTAGGTGAATAGGACGGACTCGTTGGTGAGTATGCAGGACTTGTTGGTGAGTATGCAGGACTTGTTGGAGCGTAGCTTGGACTCGTTGGTGAGTATGCAGGACTTGTTGGAGCGTAGCTTGGACTCGTTGGTGAGTATGCAGGACTCGTTGGAGCGTAGCTTGGACTCGTTGGTGAGTAACTTGGACTCGTTGGTGAATAACCATATCCTGGTGAAGTGTACCCTGGAGATGTAATCGAGTTATATCCATAACTAAATGGCGACGTGGCAGCAGGCGAGGTAGGCTGGCCACCATATGACGTCAACCCTCCAATATTTCCTTCATTCATTTGGGCAATGTGAATTGGTGAGAATCCAGCACCTGCGTCAATGTCAATGTTCTCATCTCTAGCATTCTCGTAGTCCTTATATGGAGTAGCACCACCATCAGCAATATCATCCATAGCCATACTCGATGGTGCCTTTTGCAACATTCTGTCATCAACCATCAAGTCAAAGGAACCAGTACCCAAAGGTGCCATTTGTCCCAACATCACATTCTCTGATATACCCTTACAATCATCCAATTCGGCAGCAGCTGCTGCATCCAACAAAATCTCAACGGTCTCTTCGAACGAACAACGCATCAACGCACCTGTATCGGATCTGTTAATACCATGACGAGTAATTGCCATCAAATGACCACGGGAAGTCATAACATCGACCAACAATGCCATATGACGGTAGTTGACGTATGAACCATCGAACGCAATGACATTCAAAATTTCTTTGTACAAAGACGATCTCGTAGCTTCAATACCCAAAACAGACAACACCTCAATAAAATCATTAGAGTAAGTACGTGTCGAATCCACACCAGGCACGGCCATAACATCTGCCAAATTAACACCATCGGTTTCTAAAACCCATTCCTTGCCCTGCTTGAATTCACCAGTTTCGTCTGGGTGACTGACCTTATGTTGCATCATAAATACCCTAGTAATACCTGGAATACCACGCAAAGAAATAGACTCTAACATGTGGGCTTCGATACGCTTCAAAATTTGATCTTCTTCTGCATCGGCATCTTCATCCAATGATTTAGGATCTCTGACAACTCTACAACGAATAATCAATTTATCAGCAGTATCATCAGACCAAATAACAAACAAATCTTCCCCAAAATTCTGCGAAATCTTTTCCGCAACTTGTGCCATGGTCAATTGTTTATCCAACATTTTCGCACGGTCCAACTCCAAACGCAACAACCACGGTGACTGCTTGTCAATAGATTCTTCAACCTTTTGGTCTGGAATAGCAAAATATGCTTCCACAGTATCATAATCATCCTCAATAACCGTTGTTCTGGGATCAGGGTCGTAATAAATTTCTGTTGATGAAGTGACATTCTTCAATGTAGTATGCTCGATGGCAGACTGTACAATCTTTGCCTTTTCAATATCAGAAGCAACTTCTGGGTCCAAGAACACTGTCATTGCTGGTGTTTTAATGTTCTTGGCAACATTAAGAATTTCCTTAAGACGTGGAACACCCAATGTAACATTCTTTGATGAGACACCAGCATAATGGAAAGTATTCAAGGTCATTTGGGTGGCAGGCTCACCAATAGATTGAGCTGCCACAACACCCACCATTTCACCAGGATGAACAATAGATTTTTGGAATTGCGTTTCAATTTCGCCCATTACCCATTCAAAAGATGCACGGTTGAGCTTGAACTCTTCAATAACACGTCTGGCAGCCAATCTGGATCTCAACAAACACTGGAACAACAACGTTGCATTCTCTTGTGCTTCTTTGACTAACGGAGTGTCACCACGAACAACCAATAATTTCATACACAATTCTTTCACCCCAAGAACAATTTCTTCCAAACGTAAATCAGATGCCCTGTACCGACCGTTGTGGAAAATCTGTTGAGCATTTTGGATGATACGACGTAAATTCACTGGTAATGGCCAGCTGAAATCACCATTGGGGAAACAAACTTCTCTCAAGTACTTACGATCTTTCAACAATTGATTGTACTCCTCATCCAATATCTTTTGTAACTGCACGTCACCTCTAATCTCTTTTCCAGATTCAAGCAATGATTCAGAAATGACATTTTCAGTATCCAAAACATCGATTTTGTAACGGCGTTCAAAACTTTCGTCTGATCCTGGGATTGTATCGACTGATTGCTTTTCAACTTGGGTACCATCTATACCATCTTCACCATAGATGAATTGTATAATGTCTCCCAACGAGTTTCTGGTGGTACCATCGTAGTGAACCATAATGTCTTCCAATGCCTTGACTAAACGACGTTGAATATAACCTGTTTCTGCTGTTTTCACAGCAGTATCAATAAGACCTTCTCTACCAGCCATGGCGTGGAAAAAGAATTCTTGTGGAGTTAACCCTCTTAAATAAGAATTTTCAACAAAACCTTTAGATTCAGGTGAATAATCATCTTTTGTAAAATGTGGCAAAGAACGATCACCAAACCCGAATGGAATTCTTTTACCTTCGACAATTTGTTGACCAACACACGCAGACATTTGAGAAATATTAATAAACGAACCTTTAGACCCCGAAGTAACCATTTGTTTCACATTGTTCAAATCTTTCAAACTCATTTCCGCTGATCTACCAGCAGTGTCACGGGCCTGATTCAAAACACGTGATACGTTATGTTCAAAGGACTCACGCAATGTCATACCTGGCTCTGGCTCAAGTTTGTTATGTTGGGCATCAATAATGATCTCTTGCACTTTTTGCTTGGCTTCTTGAATAGTCTTATTAACGTCTCTCATGGTTTGCGCATCTGCAATAGTATCACCAATACCAATGGAAAACCCATTGTGCAATAACCAGTAGTTGACCACTTTTTGAATAGAACTGAACAATTCAGCACACACTTTAGGTCCCTTTTCTCTCATAACCGTGTGAATCAAGCCTCCTCCGGTGGCCCCAACAGTTTTCTTGTCAACAACACCAAACATAATTTCACCATCAACAATCAACATACCGGTATCTTTAGGACTCAACAAGTCTCTACCACCATCAAATCTTTGCAAGTGGATACCCTTTGGAATTGCCAACGACAACAATTGCTTCCCGGTCCACAATTGTTTTGGCTTTACAACAGCTGGTGGCGGGATCACACCGTCCCAATTTGGAATCCAGTAGCACATGTTCATAACCTGATCATATTCAATGAAAATATCACGTAACGTCATCTTACGAATACCACACAATGTGTCTTGGACAATACCCATCACTGGTTTATTCGACTGTGGAGAGACAATTTGTAAAGGTACCGCACAAATTTGCGACAACTCTGATCTCGTTTCTGGTGATTGTGGGACATGCAAGTTCATTTCGTCCCCATCGAAATCTGCATTATATGGTGATGTCACCGATAAATTCAATCTGAACGTGGAGTAAGGCATGACTCTGACTCTATGTGCCATCATCGACATCTTGTGCAACGAAGGTTGACGATTGAATAACACTGGATCATCATCCATCAAATGACGTTCGACCTTCCATCCATACTGCAAGGCTATATCCCCTGCCCTCTTATTGTATCTCAAGTCAATACGATCACCTGTATCTCTTATCACATACTTGGCACCAGGGTGCTCATTCGGCCCATTTCTAACCAACTCAGTCAATTTGTGGATATTATAAGGTGTAACAATTTCAGGATAAGTCAATGTCTTTGCAATGGAAATAGGCACACCCACTTGGTCTAAATCCAAATTAGGATCACCTGAAATGACAGTACGAGCTGAAAAGTCAACACGTTTCCCCATCAAGTTACCTCTTAAACGACCTTCTTTACCTTTCAATCTTGCTCTAATAGATTTTATTGGACGACCGGTTTTTTGAAGAGCCTGTGGTTGTCCTGCAATATCGTTATCCATATATGTAGCCACATGGAATTGCAACAAGGCTTCAAACTCACTTATCACATGCTGTGGTGAACCATCGGTTTCCAACCTTTGGACATTTATATTAGCTTTGATGATATCTGCCAACTTGAATGTCAAGTCATCTTCCCCTCTTGCAGTCTCATTGAATGCAATGGATGGTCTCACAGGTGGAGGTGGCACAGGTAAAACTGTGATTAACATCCATTCAGGTCTAGCATAATCTTCATTGAATCCCATCTTGTAACAATCTTCAGGGCTAATGTGTTTGAAAACATTCAAGATTTCCAGTGGGGTCAACAAACGACGTTCTGGTTGGTCGTTGTCGTCGTAATTCTTGTTTTGCTTCCATGTCCCCCATAATTTCAACCCATCTCTACGAATAGTTGGTTGTGGGTGTCCACATCCGCCACGAGAAGGTTGGTCGGTCATTTCATCCTCGTTATTGTCGGTTTCACACACCATTTTCGTTTTACACAAGGACCAGACTGCATTGAATCTCTTTTTAGGATCTCTGATTTTTATAGCCTGGGCCATAGCTGGATTGGTTTCGTCTAACAATAATTTCCCACAATGCATACACACAGATTCACAGGCCTTCTTAATCTTAGCAATAAACCCAATATGGAACACTGGTTTAGCCAATTCAATGTGACCAAAATGACCAGGACACTCTGCCATATCTTCACCACATGTTTGACATCTGAAATTTCTATCGATAGATCCTAGACGTGGATCATTCAATCCTCCCTCTCTTGGTCTCTTTGTGGTTTGGTCCATCGTTTCAGGATACTCTATTTTTGCCACTGATATGGCCCTTACTTCTTCTGGTGATAATAAACCAAACTGCACTTCCTTGACGGAACGGAGCGGCGCACTCGAGTATGGAAATTGACGACTCATGGGAAATAGGTATTTTTTTTAAAAAAAGTTTTTTTTATAAAAAAGTTTGGTAGATTTTTTTTTAGGTTTTTAATATAAATATGGCTTCCAACTAATAATACAAATGCAATCAAATCAATGAGTACAATAACTGATACTGTGTTTGTTTCGAAAATTTAGATAAATCAACAAACCAAATAATATGCAAAATGAAATGAACTTCTATAACAAATTTGAATGTAATAAGTAATTACTAAAACAATAAAAAAAAAATGGATGTGTCCCCTTTTTGAATAACTACTTTATTAATAATAAATAGTCCAGTCTAACCTAAACAATAAAACCCTTTGAGTGATTAATGTAAATATCAAATGGGAATATGGAGTTGAAATAAGGTTAAGTTGATTGATTTGCAATAGGGATAGAAGAAAAAGGGGAGATGTTGTTTATAGATTCAGAAGTTGTTTTTTTTTTCTTCTTCTTCTGATGTTGGTTTCGACAATGGCAAAGTTTGCTGGAAAATTTTCAGTTTGTGTATGTCGCACGACTTTTTGTTGAAAAAAAAAAAAAAGCTTTTATTATCATCTATGAAGGCCTATATGATTTATGAGAAGAACTTGGCCATTGCCTTCTTTTGTTTGTCACGACGCAACTTGATGTTGTGTTTAGCTTCTTGTAATCCTTTTTGGATAGCAGCATCGTTAGGTTCTAATTCGAGAGCTTCTTCAAGAATCTTTTGAGCCTGTTCTTCGTCTTTGACTAGGATATAGCCCATACCTTTTCTGTATAATGCTTTGGTTTTGGATTTGTCGTCGATTTGCTCTACTTCTAATGCATTGTTTGCAGCAGCAATTGCATCTTTGCCGTGTTTCAATTTCAATGCCACTAACGCAGCGTTCAAGTAACACGATAATTTGAGGCCATGCAATGTTGATAAGTCTTCTGGAGACAAACCTTCGGGAAAGTAATCATTCAAGTAGCTATTGGCCTTGGTATACTTTTCGTATGATTTTTCTAATTTCCCTTCTTTCAAAAGTTTGGTACCAATATCCTTGATTTTGCTGACAGCCGCGAAAACAGATTGCGGGTTGTTGATGTCGATAGTGTCGTTGTCAGTTAAAATCTCTTCGTACGTATCACCAGTTCCATCATCGGCACCCAGTGCAACCGGCTCATAGTTGGCTGGAAGCTCACCACAATCAGCAATTTTCCAATCTTCTACTGGTCTGTCGTTGGCACCCTTTTCGCTTCTCTCTAATTGACGTACAATTGATTTCCCTTCAATGACTTCTCCAAACACAACGTGTTTACCGTCCAAGTGTGGTGTTGGAACTGTTGTGATAAAAAATTGAGAGCCATTGGTGTTTGGTCCAGAGTTAGCCATTGACAACAAAAATGGTTTGTTATGGTTCAACTTAAAGTTTTCATCTTCAAACTTTTCTCCGTAAATGGACTCACCACCAGTTCCCAAATGGTCGGAAGGAGCGGTAAAGTCACCACCTTGGCACATAAAGTCTTTGATCACTCTGTGGAAAATTGAGTCTTTATAGGAAAGTGGTTTACCTGATTTTGGTGATATACCTTTGTCACCAGTACATAAGGAACGGAAATTAGCTGCTGTTTTAGGAACAACATCGTCGTAGAGTTTGAAAACAACACGGCCCTTGGGTTTGCCGTTGCATGAAATATCAAAATAAACAGGTGTGGCAGTCATGAGTTGGTGGAAAAAGAAAAATACCAGAAACGAAAATTTTATCTCATTTTTATATAAATTTGGAAAAAATACTGGTGGAATGTTCTCGAACACACTCACCACTTTACACATTTGTTACTCGTGTGTAGTGGGAGTGTGGACGAGTAGTGTATATTGGCTACGTAGATGATTGTGTAATCATAGTTAGTCTAGCTAAAGTCCATAAGATCATTAATTAAGTCGTTCTTCCCAATCCAATCCCAGGGGGATTCCAACGTCTATTTATATTCCCGTGAGGAATGTACAACTGCCCACATGTTGTCTTCTCCCATTCTACCTTGTGGGGGGAAGACAAAGACTAGGCAACCCGGAAGCTTTACCTGGTCAACCGTTTTATGCTCGTGATGTATTTGCCACTGAAGTAAACTAGTATGTAGAACCACACGCCATCATCGTAACACATTTTTTTCATGAAATTTACATTTCTATATAAAAATATTACAGCAATACAAAAAATAACGGGCAGACTTACTAACTAACAGCTACTCTAATTGGGTCGAAATACGCATGCTTCATGGCCTCTTTGGCTGTCAATCTCTCCTGGTGGTCGTATCTCAACAATCTGTCAATAAGATCTAAGAACTCTTGCGAAACCAAATCCTTGTTATTTTCATTCATGAATCTTACCCATTGCCTTTTATTATAGTATCCTATATCTTCGTATTCCTCTCCCAACGATACGTTGTACTTTTCGAGGTATTTCTTGAAATTTTTTGAGCCCAAAACACGAACTATCTGTACCAATTGGTCTGTATTTGATTTGCCGTGGAAGAACGGTTCCTTCATAAATACCATTGACGCCAACATACACCCAAACGACCACATGTCCAAGGAGTAATCATATAATCTGTAGTCAACTAGCAACTCTGGGCCTTTAAAATAGCGCGAAGCAACACGAACATTGTACTCTGTTCCCGGATGATAGTACTCAGCCAACCCCCAATCAATCAATCTCAACAACTTTTTATCGTGATCTATCATTACATTGTGTGGTTTTACGTCTCTATGCATAATTCCCATTGAGTGTGAATAATCCAATGCCTTCAACAATTCGTACATGTAAAACCTTATATCGTAGTCAGTAAAAGTAGGGTACAAAGACCTAAAGTCGATGTTATTAATATGTTCAAAGATAAGCCCTGGTGTTTTCAGTTGCGGCTCTCTAACCACATCCAACATCGCAATAATATTAGGGCCATCTACCAAGTTCTTCAAAATGGAAATTTCTCTTTTGATTTTCTTCCGTTTAACTGGCTTCAATACTTTGATAACCACCTTTTCTCTCTTTTCCAAGTCTATTCCCAAAAAGACTTCGGAGTACTTGCCTCGTCCCAATTTTCTAAGTATCTCGTAATTTTCTTGCGGGTTCCATTTTATGTTAAGGTCATCATAGTCCCAGTAGGACTGTGGTTTGGTGGAAAGGACATCGGCATATACCCTTGAGACTGATTGCACTGTATTATGGCGGTGCGAGGACATTGTGCTATTGCTATTAAAAAGTTTGTTATGTGGCAATGAATAGCGATAGGAAATTAGCAAAGTCAAAAAGGATACTGGTATTAAAAATGGATACAACAACTTGGCACTAATTCGTGTTTTAATATGAGATACTAAGTAATCACTATTAACAGGAATAATCCTAGGCAACTGTGTTAGTAAAAGAAGAAGATGTCTCCAAGTTTTTATAGCTTTTTTTTTGTTTTTCTTTTTTGGAAAGAGCATTAGAAAAAAAAAAATTGTGTGTGGAATAAATCCGATTTCGCTACACGACCTACTACTTACACACTTTATTCTATCTTCATATTACTAAATGCTTCGTTGACCTTTCTTGCAGCTTTTCCTTTAGACACTGAGCTGGCAGCTTGCTGTAATTTTTTCTTTTCGCTGTCCTTTTTGGCTAGTTTTCTTCCCCCGCTTTCTAATTCATAATTATCCAAGAAATCGTCCAACATATCTTCTAGATCGTGTCTTTCCTCCTTCATGTCGAATGGTTTGTGGGGTTGCTCACCATTTTCGTGTTCAAACTTTTTGCTCATCTGTTCATATCTATCATCTAATAATGTGAGCCCTTCAGTTCTGAACAACGCAGATGATGACATTGAAAATGATGACGTGTCAGTCATGGCACCTTTCTTTTTCCTCATTTTGGTGTTGGAAACTTTTTTGTTGGCCGTTATCTCTGGCAATTCAGGGACTTCGTCTTCAAATTCGTCATCAGAATCCCAGTCGTTGTGTTTGTTTTTGTTGTCCTTTTTGAATTGCATAAAATCCCTTTGCCAATTCAGATTCACACCTTCGGGCGTATCCAGGTTATACTTGGCATCGTACTCCTCTTCATAATTATCTAGATCCCACTCGTCGTCATAGTCGTCTGCTTCTTCGTAAAACTCTTCCTCATCTTCCACTTCACCGGACTGCAACAATGAGTTGAAAATATCTTCGTCACCACCTTCGTCCTCCTCTTCTATATACGCTTCATCATCCAAAGCCTCTAATACTTCACGCAATCTTGGATCTAAATTTGGATTAAACCCTTGTAATTCGTCGGGTATGTTTTGGTTTAAATCTCTGGCAACTTTTCTTGTTTCTTTAGAGGGTAACTGGTCTTTAAATAAATCTTCTATCAGCTGTTTTGGCTGGGATTGCTTGGCACCCACAAAAACACCATCTGGGTTCCCCATTGGCTTTAAATGTTGCATATAATCATACTTTGAGTCGTCGTAAGTGATACCATATTGTGCGGCCAATCCTTCGTTGTCTCTTATATTGGTATTAGCGAGTTTCTTTTCTAACTCAGTGGTGGTGACAACTTTTTTCTTTGTAGATTGTGGAACCAAAACGTGTTCTGATGCTTCATCGTCATAGAACCTTGCATCATCATGAGCTCTATGTACAACATTGAATGTGGTGGCGGTTTTCTTATTGAATCTTCTAGGCATGGCTGTAGATAGGGATGAGATGGATAGAGTTTTAAAAAAAAAAATTTTTTTGTTCAATGCGCGCGTTAAAAATATATTTACAAATCCTATACACTATCATGAATTCTATGTGAATGTTCTAATATCTTTTCCCAATTACTTAAACAGATACTTGTACATTGTGTTACAGCAAGAACAAAAACACCAATAGTCAATCCAATCCATAACCCACTCATCTCCATACCAAATTTAAATGCAAGCACGTATCCTAAAGGTATGGCAAGGAAGTAATACGATATAATGTTGAGAATGGATCCAATTCGCTGTCTACCTTGCCCTCTGAGCACACCTGTCCCCACAACATTCAAGGAGTCAGAAATTTGATTGATACCGGCCAAGATAAGTAATTTGGAGCTGATTTCTAATACCATTTTGTCGCTGGTGAAAAATTCTCCCAACACGTGTCTTCCGAAATAGAACAAGCAAAAACTGAGTAGCCCAATAGATCCGCCAATGATTACCGTAAGGTCGTTGAGGATTTTGGCGCTGGCAATGTTTCCATCACCAATAAAGTGTCCCATTCGTGTACTTATAGCCACAGCAAACGCAAACGGAACCTGAAAACATAAAGTTGCAACATTGGACACAATTGACTGGGCAGCCAAAGCCTCGGTTCCAAACCTGGATGCAAAAATAGTCAAAATTTCAAAAGCCAAAAAATCAGAAATCACCATGATTACACCAGGGACGGCTAGAGATAACATTGGTTTCCAGTTGCTTGATGCTTTTTCCCAGTCGATACCGCCCCAGCATTCAATGCCATCAATGAAAATCACATATCCAAACATCAAGAGCGAGATAACCCAGTAGGTGATTCCTATCGACAAGGGAATTCCTGTGTATCCCATTCCTGTATTGGGATTCCATACCAACAACCAATTCAATAACAAGTTAAATGGAAGTGCAACAACCAACACATATGTACTGGCTTGGAAGAGGTGTTGTGCCTGTAAAAACCTTTTACCACTTTCAAAAAGAATCAAGCCCGGTACACCAAACGCGTGGATTCGCAAGAAAAGCTGCGCCATGCTAACCAATTCTGGGTCAGGAACCAACTGGTTCAAAATACTGCCAGAGTACCACCACACAAGCATCAAAGGTACCATTGTTGCGAGCATAAGAAGGGTTGCGCGCTGGAAATATACTCCTACCATTTTCTTGTTACCAGATCCGTATGCCTGGGAGCAAAATGTGTCTAAACTAGTAGCCATGCCTTGGAACACAGCTAATCCGGTGATGTTGAAAGTACAGATGGCCAACGAACATGCAGCCAACTCTTTGGCACCCAATCGCCCTGCAGCATATACTGATGTGATGGAAAAGACGTATTGCAAGACAAATGATACAACTAATGGGAAACTAGATCTCGTAAGATGTTTGAGTTCCAGTTTCGGGGTGGAGTCGTCGTCTTTGGTGTCGTTCACGATAGCATCGTAATTATCGACCGGAGTAATTAGTAAGGTTTCTTCGGTATTCATTGTTAGTGTGAGGAAGAGTTTTTATTTTAGAAAGATAATTAGAGCCATATTTATAGGAAAAAAAAATTTTTGATAAATTGAGCGGAATTATTTTCTGATAAAGCGATAAATATCTGAATTAGGTAATGTCCAAGCGCATTACGTTTAAGCGCACATCATATAAAAATGTACATAGTATTATGAACTGCAAAGCATTTTGTGTTGGTGACAATTATGTCAGGGGATACTGGAATTTCCAAACTATTTCCAGAAGCGAATTTCAAGCCGCTGGATTTGACGAGTAGGGAAGAAGATTCCGAAGAGTAGGTGATTGAGAAGTTATTGTCAATTTCTTCATCGTAAGTAACAATCACTGCTAGGTTGAAGTTTGGATCAGCTACATTTTTGAACAGAACCGTGTAAGTTAGCTCCTTAACTGGTTTTGGTGGTTTCAGTTTTGGGCTTGGTTTGAGTTGGTAGTTGATTTCCTCTATTAATGGCTTAGCGGGGGTTTTGTTTATATTCATCAAATCGGGCAACTCTTCCTCTTCCTCCAGTTCCATTTCTTTAATCAACCCCAAGGTTTCGTTTTGTTGTAGTTCCTTAAGTCTATCTTTTAGCCCAGACCCCAAAAGTTCTTTCTTGGTGACTACTGTATTGGATAGTTCGCCCTTGGCTAGCATTTTAGGCATTGAGTATTCCCGTTCTAATGTGAGCGAGTATACCAATTCGACCGATTCAATACACCATTCAATAAGGATAGACTTTAAGTCGGTGCTGATTTGACACCATTGGAAGCACTCGGAGTTTATGCAACAATCATACACAAATGACGGGAACCCCTTTTTATCTTTAGACTTTTTTTCCTTCGATAGGATAATGGGTATTTCCCATTCGTTGTCAATGATTAATGGGAATACAATTTCCGGTTCGAAATCGACATCTGGTTTGGGTACATCAGGAGAATGGCATACATTGATAAACACTTTGGTTAATGTTTGCGACAAGTCTTTGGACTCTAAGATTTTGGTTTTAATCACAAACCCTGGTTTCGGGTGTAAGGTGATACTTTCTTGCTCTTCCACTAACGACATTACTAAAGACGACTCATGAATCATCCAAAAAAAAATTTTCTGGGTGCTCTTTTTTCTTTTTCACATTTTCCACGCCAACAATGAATGTTTTAGTATATTCTGGCCCCGGCACTACAACTGAAGGCGTAAAACACTGTTTGGAGACTTTGAGACTCCATTTAGGGTCGTATTATGCTGTTCTTCCTGTTAACGAGACTGTGTTATTGAATGAGCCATGGATGAGAAAAACGTCCTTGTTAGTTATACCAGGCGGAGCAGATTTACCATACTGTAATGTACTTGATGGAAATGGCACGAGAAAGATTTCCAAGTATGTCAAACAAGGTGGGAAGTTTTTAGGGCTTTGTGCTGGTGGGTATTTTGGATCTGCTAGGTGTGAGTTTGAAGTTGGCAATCCTACCATGGAGGTTACTGGACCTAGGGAACTTGGGTTTTTCCCAGGAACGGCCAAGGGATGTGCATTTAAAGGTTTCAAGTACGAACTGCGTACTGGTGCAAGAGCCGTCAAATTGCTGGTCAATACAGCTGCATTACCTGGATGTGCAAGTCACATTTATAATTATTACGATGGCGGGGCGGTGTTTGCCAATGCTGAAAAGTATAAAGATGTTGAAATCTTGGCAAGGTACGACGACAAAACTGATATTGTGGATTTAGAGAAGGCTGCTGTTGTATACAGAAAGGTCGGTAAGGGTGGTGTTATTTTGAGTGGTACTCATCCTGAATTTGCACCTCACTTGTTGCATCCACGAGATGAAGATGGGGCAGGTTATTTTATAGTGGTTGACACACTTCGAGCATACGATCACAACAAAAAGGTATTTATGAGAGACTGTTTGAAGAAATTGGGCTTGCGAGTTGCCGAGAGTGTTGATACAACGATTCCAAGAGTTACACCAATGTATGTTGTGTCTCCGTTCAAGGATAAAGTTAGGGATGTATACCTGATTTTAACCAGCAAGTTAGGTAAGCTGTTTGAGGATAGTAATGATGCTTTTTATTTTGCTGACGAAACGCAGGAAACTAGTGAGTATGTTGGTAGTGAAGAAGATCCAGTCAAGTATATCAACTTTCTCACTCTGGCCGGTATACCGGATTTGAAAATGGTTCCCTATTTTGACATCCAAAAGTATTTTGATAATTTGAGGATGTTGTCGGGTGGTGACATCAAGTTTGGGAGCATTTTAGGTTATTCCGAGGTGATTACATCTACAAACACAATTATGGATAAGAATCCGCAATGGTTAGAGCATCTTCCTAATGGGTTTACCATTACTGCAACAACACAAATAGCAGGTAGAGGTCGCGGTGGCAATGTATGGGTCAACCCCCGCGGTGTCCTTGCAACGTCAGTGCTTTTCAAAATACCACCTTCACCCTCGTCGTCGTCAACGGTGGTTACATTGCAGTATTTATGTGGATTGGCATTGATTGAGTCGATTCTAGGGTATGGAAGCAACGTTTCAGGGCAAGGCGTTGGGTATGAAGATATGCCGTTGAGATTAAAGTGGCCTAACGATATCTTTATTATGAAGCCAGAGTATTTCAAGTCGTTGGACGATAAAAGTGATATAAGTGCCACTGTTGATGGTGACGATGAGAAGTTTGTCAAGGTTTCAGGTGCATTGATTAACTCGCAATTTATCAACAAAACCTTTTATTTGGTATGGGGAGGTGGAGTTAATGTATCAAATCCAGCACCAACAACGTCATTAAACTTGGTTTTAGAAAAGTTGAATGAGATCAGACGTGGAAAGGGTTTATCACCATTACCACCATACGAACCAGAAATATTGCTTGCAAAGCTTATGTTTACCATTGACCAGTTTTATTCTGTATTTGAAAAGTCAGGATTGCAACCATTTTTACCGTTATACTATAAACGGTGGTTCCATACCAACCAGAAAGTGGACGTTGACAATGGCAGTGGGAAACAAAGAACATGTATAATCAAGGGTATTACCCCAGACTACGGATTGCTTATTGCTGAAGATGTAGAGACGAAAAAAGTGTTGCATTTACAACCAGATGGCAACTCGTTTGATATTTTTAAAGGTTTAGTATATAAGAAGAATTAATTCGCGTTCCCCCCCCCCCCCCCAATTTTTTTTTTTCTGTTTTTTTTTCTCTTCTGTAGACCATGAAGGTGGAAATAGTTGAATGGAAGAGTTATTGCACGTGGCACTGGGACCTTGCATCATCAGATGGATACGTAGATGAGTTGTGTGGTATATGTCGTGTTTCGTATGATGGAACGTGTCCAAATTGTAAATATCCCGGAGATCAGTGTCCTATTGTGTTGGGGTCAGGTTGTACACACAATTTCCACTTGCATTGCATACTAAAATGGTTAGAACAAGAAACATCAAAAGGTCTTTGTCCAATGTGCAGACAGATATTTACATTCAAAGAACAAAAGAAGCAAACACCAGAAGAGGTGGCAAAACTAAAGAAATTGATTGATGGTCATAAAGTTATGAGAGAACGGCCAGAGCAGGCAGATCAAGAGTTTGAGGAGTATGTTCCTGAAACGATTGGATAGAAAAAAGACGAAAAATGCGCAGTCCAGAAAAATTTCCCAGTTGTTCATTGTTCAACTCATAAATCATGCTAGTTTTTAGACGTCCAGTATACCAGCTCTTTACAAGAGGGTTTGCTTATTCAAGAATAATTCGCAATGAAGCAAAAGTTCCCAAATTTTCTCCAGTAGAATTGGAGGCAGCTCGTTTGGCACGAGAAGCAGGGTTAGGTTGGTTGAAACATTTCCCTCGTAAAGTGATTCCCTATTTAGAGTTAATGCGTTTGGAGAAGCCAGTGGGTACGTGGTTGTTGTTGCTTCCTTGTTATTGGGGTATAACCATGGCATCGTACTCTATAGCAGCACCGTTGTGGGTGACTACCAAAGCAATTGCATTGTTTTCTGTGGGTGCGTTAGTAATGAGGGGTGCTGGGTGTACCATCAATGATATTTGGGATAGAAATTTGGATAACCAGGTTGCCCGTACTATGGAGAGACCAATTACCAGTGGAAGAGTTTCAGTCCCACAAGCTGTTGCGTGGTTGGGCGTACAATGTTTTGCCGGGTTGGCAGTGCTATTAAGTTTGCCATTTGAATGTTTTTATTTAGGTGCGTTGTCGTTGCCGTTTGTTGCCGCATACCCGTTGTTTAAACGGTTTACGTACTATCCACAGGCAATGTTGTCGATTTGTTTTAGTTGGGGGTGTCTCTTGGGGTTCCCTGCTGTTGGGGCGCCATTGAATTTATGGGTTGCTGTGCCATTGTTTATTTCCAACTGGATTTGGTGTTTGACATATGATACGATCTATGCACATCAAGATAAGAAGTTTGACATCAAGGCTGGTATAAAGTCTACTGCATTGGCATGGGGCGACAAAACTAAACCTATAATGAAAGGGTTGACGGTTGCACAAGCCGGTTTTTATGGTTTTGCTGGTTTTATGAACTCTATGGGTCCTGGGTTTTATATTGCTGGTGCATATGCTATTGCAAGATTGTACAACCAAATTCTTAAAGTCGATTTGGACAATCCAAAGAGTTGTTGGAGTGCATTTACATCGAATATTGGTACCGGGTTTATCTTTTGGTATGGAATTGTGTTTGACTATATATTGTTGCTACTTGGATACATCTAAGAGTTTTTTTGTACGTAGATTTTCGGCTCTAGAAATAGACTTTCTAATCAAAACGTCTCTGTATTGTTGGGTTTGATCGGTCGTGACTAAATGGAAATAGCCGACTAAATGCGCTAGTGGGAAGTCTGGTGGGATTAGTTGGAGAAACTGCCATGGTGCGATAGTATGATAGTAAGCCTCAGCAAAGTGTTTAATCGTATTTTCTACTTGCTTGCCAGAGGAGTACTGCGTCAAGTAAAAATTGAGGATTTGTATGAGTCCGGTGGTGCTTGGTTGTGAAGTGAAATCCATTGTTCCATAAAAGGTCTTTTTCGGGAAGGGATTTGTTCCTGTTGCTATTGATTCAGCTGTTGAATAATCGCCAAACTCCAATAAAGCGTCAATGTCGTGGTTGTTAAACATTCTGTGGTAGTCAAAGATGGGTCCATCGGGCGCCTCACGTGCCAATTCAAACGATTTTAAGTAAAGCTCAACAAATGTCAGTAGCTCTTTGGATTTTCCACTTATGTCAAGAAAGTTTGGCCAGGATAGTTTTGGCCATCTCTCGTTCTCCAATGAATTGAGGCGTCTAAATTCTTGATGCAAAAGTGTAAATTCATCCTTGAGGCTGTCATATAATAGGTTCATGGCTTGTACGATAAGTTGTAGCAATTCTTCTGATGAGTTTTCTGTAATTTCCATCAACTCTATGCGTAGAAGCAAATACCCTTTTTCGTCCTGTGTGGTTTCTGATAGGTCTTTCATTACAGTTTGGTTGATATTGTAGTATTTAGAAGGGCCATTTTTAAGTACGCCAATTCCCCTTTTATCATCAAATTTTAGCAAGCTAATCAATGTTTTTGAATATTCATTTTCGTCAAGTTTTCCTGATAAAAGAAGCGCTACTGCATCGTCAACCAATGAATCCAGTAAATGCTTGTTTATAAATGTGTTGTACTCGATTAGTAAAGGAACTTTCTTATACACTTCTGATGCACATTTTATCCTGTGTTGATGGATGAGTAAGTCAATGATAGGTTGGGGGTTATCTTCAAAAGTAACTCTTTCGGTGAATGCGAGGCCTTCCTCGTTCGTGCAATTCTGGTAGTAATAAAGTTTGATGTCAGTTGATAAGTATTTGTCCGGCAAGCCCTGGATATACTTTTTGAGTAATTTGTCATTCTTATACGTTCCGTAGTGTTGGCATATTTCTTTGAGACCAGGGAATGGGAGATGCTTTTCACCTCCACCCAATATATAGAACACAAACTGTGGTGAAACAACCAACTGCTCATTTGTTTCCTGGTTGGCAAATTCCCAAAACTTGTCATCATTTTTGGTAATTACAGCTTGGACCAATGCAAGGTAGGTGATATAATCCCTGGCATTACCAGTATAGCTTGCGGGGTTTAATTCTGTTAGACTGTCATTTATAAACTGTTGCTGTATTTCCACTAATTTGTGTACTTTGTGTAAACCAAATATTTGTTTCCCATTAGTCAAAATCAAACTGGCCGTAGGTTGAATAGTATCTATGATATTTGCCAAGCTCTTGTCATTGACAATTGCCGGTGGCACTTTCGTGATAGTGTATCCCGGATTTTCCATTTCCAAAACTGTGTCAAGTGAAACCAACGACGAAACAATCATCTTGTTTTTAAACAATGCAAAAACGTACTCACCCTCAAGGGCAATTGAGTTTTCGGGGTACCCTTTGTCCACCCATGTCAAGGTTCCACGCGTAACATCTCCCACACTATTTATAAACATTGCCATGGACGTGTTGGTATCTGACAGAACTGACAACAAGTATTCTCCGTCAAATGGTATAATCCATGGGTGGACTGTTGACTCTGACTTGTAGCTAAATAAGGGAACTTTTCTATTATTGTCTAAATCTATAATATCGTAACTCTCGTTGTTGGCGACCACAATAAAATTGCTATCTTTGCACGATCGACACGCCACTCCTCCTTGGTAATTTATCTCTTTTGCTAACGTAATGGTATCCGCTTGTATGTTTATGATTCTGATCTTTGTCGGCGACAAAACGAGCACCAGACTGTCCAACTTCTGTAAATCAGTAACATCCTTCATCTTTTTCATTCGACATGGGGAAAGTTCTGGCAAGACATAGGACAAGACAATACGATTTGATATGACAAGTAGTCTCTGAATAGACTCAATGCATAAGATTTTGGATACGGAGTGAGTCCCCACGTTGATAGTAGTTATGGGGATATATTCTGTTGTGTCGTCGAATCGGTGGAAATGCAATAGTTGGCCATTGCTTGTGCCAACATATAAGTTGTTCTCGTATGTGGTTATATCTGTGATAGTCTCATCTTCTAGGTGTATACTTTCAATCACAGGAGAGATCTGATAACGTATTCTTCCCACATCATCCATTGTCAACAACCTGGCCAGTTGAAAACAATTTTTTTTTTTTTTTTGGTAGTTGTTCTCACATTAATACACAAATCTATAAACTATCCGAGATCAACGAATCTGTTGAAGGTGGCATGACTGGTGGGAATGCTAAATTATCTCTATGTGCCACATATTCACTATCAGCATAACCTAGAATTGCTTCAATTTCACTACTTTTATGACCTTTAATTAGGGTGATTTCTGGGGCCAGGTAATTTACTCTGCAATGGCCCACTTCAACTGCATCATCAATAGCACCATTCTTATCAGGGACAACTTTGATCGATACACATTCACTTTGGTGAAAATTCCCCACAACATGAAGTATACCAACTGGTAATAATCCTGCACGATTACGTCTTGTCAATGCTTGGAAACACCCTTGGTCGATGACTAATGCTCCCTTAGTTTTTAATCCATGTAATAACCAGAATCTGCGATCAGATTTGATTAATGTATCTTGGGGCTTGCTCAAAAATCTTGTATGCAATGGAATTTTACCCTGTTGGATATCCTTTTGTAACGCAAGACGCTGGTTTTCAACCGATAATGTATCTGCATGAGCCTGTATATGGGCAACAATATCAATAATGTAATATGGTTGACTCGATAATGTTATGATCGTGGTCACACCAGCATTGGTTGCTAAATCGGCAGCAATCAATTTCGTGGTCATCCCACCAGTCCCGACTTTAGATCCAGCACCAGACTCGGTATCAGTCTTCACATGCAAATCATCAATCTTGTCGACTACCAATATAGGTTGTGCGTCTGGGTTGGTTCTTGGGTTGTCGGTATACAAACACTCGACGTCGGTCATGAGAAACAAATAATCGGCATGAATGATCCCGGCTGTGATGGCCGACAAACTATCGTTATCACCAAACTTGATTTCAGAAACTGATAATGTATCGTTTTCATTGACTATAGGAATGATCCCCATATCCATCAACTCATTCAATGTATTTTGAGCGTTCTTGTATTGAGTGAAGTCCATTATGTCGTTTCTTGTGAGTAAAATCTGGGCTATCGGTTGTTCTAATTGCCGGAATAAATCATCAAAGGTTCTAATAAGTCGCACTTGTCCGATAGAAGCCAAAGCCTGCACTGCTGATAAATTTGCAGGTTTTTCTTCTAATCCAACTTGTTTCATTCCACATGCAATTGCCCCAGACGAGACAATGACGATTTTGTGGCCCTGGCGGCGTAGTCTAACCATCGTTTCGACTATAAGCGACATGTTGGCTATTCTTGGTTCTCTGGTAACCTCATCTACAAGGGATGAGGTCCCAAGTTTAACGACTATGGTGAATTGCTTTGTCATTGGTGAAACCTAGAGCGATAGGCAAAGCTCGAATATAAATTAGTGTGGAAGAAAAAAAATTAATGTATTACAACTGGTGATATTTACATTTTTGCACTACCAAAAAATATGAGTCAGTCAGTCAGTCAATGGTATCCGCCTCTTTTTAAGGATGTGGCATTCAAAGTTTAACATTCTCGAAATGTTGTAGGGTCTTGTTGGGAAATGCAAGAAACCTGAGTGTTTCCCGAAGCTTTACAGTGGCACCATTTCTATGTATCTAGCCGCCCATGTTTCAAACCCCATGCTTAGAAGTGGTATTCTTTTCCTACATTTTCCGGAAAAGAAATGAAATTTCATTCCTTTCGGTAAAAATTGCAACAGGGACTATGGAAGAAAATTCTCTTTTTCACTTGCATCAAGTATGATACACAAGTTTATGATAGAAATGAATCAAATTCCAAAGGATATTTAATGGGAGTGTATTTCCTACCTTCCCTTCAAGGCTAGACTTTGATCACCAAGCCATGCCAATTGATATCAACACTAAGGCAAAGTGTTATTTTGATACTAGACCCTTAACTAAAGGGGAAAGAAAAATCATCAAAGATTCTATTCCCATACTTGAATATCTTGATATTCAGTTTGGAGAGAAGTTTTTCAAAAGGCTAATTAAACAGTTTCCACAATACAAACCCTATTTCAATGAAACGCACCTCAAGTTATTGCGTCAACCACGTAGTTTCCATCATTGCTTGTTGGAATTTGCAAGAAATATTGATGATTTGAGACCAATGAAGGATTTCATTATGAGAATTGCGTCAAAACATGTTGCAAGACAAGTCAGTCCCGATCAGTATCGAGTTTTTGGGCAGGTTTTGGTAGAAGTTATGATGGATCAGTTCCCGAAAGAATTTGTCGATCAGGAATTTGTGGAAGCATGGACTATGGCATTTAGGATTTTGGCCAATATATTGATAAACATAGAAGTTAGAGAGTACCAAGATAAACCATGGTATGGATTTAAAGCATTTAGAGTTACACGATTGCAACCAGAATGTGTAGGTACTAAATCTTTTTTCATTACCCCAGTTGATGGAACGCCAGTTCCAATCCCTAAACGTGGTCAGTACTTGTGTATGCGGTGGAAGTTCCCAGGTGAAAAACAGGAGAGGTTAAGAGAGTACACGATATCGGAATTCCCCAAAAACAACGAGTATAGAATTACAGTTAGGTATATCCCAGGTGGAAAGGTAACTACGTATATACATGAAAAGCTAGCAGTGGGTGATATTGTACAGGTATCGCCCCCGTGTGGTGATTGTTATTACCGCTCGTCAAAGAGAAATATGGTTATGTTAGCAGGTGGAAATGGGGTGGTCGCTCTAGCTCCAATGATTGAGAAAGGGTTGGCTGAAGGAAGGAAGGTCAAGTTCTTATATTCGAACAGGTCTACTGAAACGAGATCATTTGGACAGTTTTTTAGAGATCTCAAGCAAAAGTATGGCGATCAGCTTGAGGTTGTCGAGTATTTATCACGACGCAGGGTTATTGATCCGATTGATAAGTATTATAGACGGTCGTTGACGGTAGAGGATTTGGATTTTATTGTCCCCGAAGATGATGTGTACTTGATTGGGCCCAGGACATATATGAAAATGATTGAAGATTACTTGAAGGGCAGAGGTGTGAATGTTACATTAGACTATTTTGGTCCCCAAGAAGTGTAGATGCAATAGGTGTATGAAATGTATCTAGATTATATCATGAAGCCCTTGCAATAAAATCTAGCCAAAAATTTGTGTACTGCAATTCTGTAATTGTCGTAGAGTAGCAACAAATCTTCCCGATGATTGGTACTTGTGTTAGTCTACACGACATGTGTTTTGGTACACTTGAACTGTATGTCCAAGAATGGAAACATATGCGGGAAGGACGCGAAAGATGAGTTTGGTATAGAAGGGATAAGAACTGTAAAATATATTATGTAGTTATATATTTTAATTATGGGAAATTGAGTGTTTATTCTGTTCAACAAGTTTCAACCGTAGAGATTACATTTAAAGTCTGTGGTCGAAATCCACAAGATACAGCAAATTCATGAATTCACCTATTTAAATCAAGTTTACCAAGCACCATTGCCTAGAACTTGCCATATCATCAATTAAGTCAGACATTACTAATTTGAGCAAAGCTTTTAGCTTAATGGGCCAACTAATTTAAGTCGAATTGGTAATGCAATCTGTTCTTCATTTGAGTCGCTTGCTACGGCTCCATGACACATCCATTTGATTGTTTTAATTCGAGCAATTATCCACCATAACTCTCAGTAATATCATTAACAGTTTTACGCTTAATAAGCATAGAAAGTTGTATGAAGTTGTCTCCTAGGTATGCTAGAGAGATTTGTATATACGACCAGTAAAGAGTGTGATGAGGTGTTTACTGTAGGGTAAATTGCAATTGACTTGAGTTGATAGCGGTTATTACAAAAGTATAGATTCAACAAATTAAGACAAGTACCAAACGATAGGCCGAATGTGACTTATACCGTTGAAGTTCAAGCGTTTTTAACAAATAGAAATGTGAGATTAATGAGTTCGACAAATGTTTTACTAGATACTATTAATTTCGATGTACTATATAAGTTTAACCAGCTATAACCGGCAGAGCAGACTTCCTGAAACTCAAATTGGTTGTGTTTGGACTTGAGTTACACCACAAAGTTTGACAATCGTGAGGACATAGCAACCTATCAAGCCACTCACTTTTTACTTTTTTTCTTGTTAGAGATTTTCATTCTATCGGTTTTAGTTTTTTTGTAGCTTCTGCCTTCATCTTTCCTCACTTCATTGGCCTTTCTCTTTTTGGAGTTCACTTTCTTACCATGTTTAGTGAGCTGTTCCATGACTTCACCTTTAAACCAAGTTCTTTTTGGACGTGAATGTATTTCTTGTTCGTGTTTGATAAGGTTGGATGCCTTGGTGAGTTCCATTTCGGCACGAAGCAACTCCTTTGCCTCTTTTTCTTCCTCTAACACTTCATCTATTACAGATTCCTTGGATTCGAGAAGTTTATTTGTTTCTTCCGCTTGTTTCCAGTCGACAGTTTTGGCTACACCTTTGCCGTTGACGATGGCAGATTTGACAATAGCTCTTTCTTGGCTTGATTCTCCAACAAATGTGATAGATGTCCCGTCTCTTCCAGCTCTGGCAGTCCTTCCCACTCTATGCAAATAGATTTCAAATGTTTTTGGCATATCGTAATTAATGACCAATTCGATTTTGGGGATATCCAACCCTCTTGCTGCCAAGTCGGTACATATCAAAACTGGTACTTCCAACGACTTGAAGTTTTTGACATTCTGCAATCTTTGTTCTTGTGTTAATGCACCATGTAGTTCAGATACTTTTAGACCCAAAAGTCCAAGCACAATACGTAATCGGTGAGCTGTTTCCTTTCGTGCAACGAAAACAACCACTCTGCTGGACACACCTTTTAATAACTGGTATAACAATGCTGGTTTTAGCTGGTCTCTTTTTCTGATACGAACAAACTGCTGCAATAACTTTGAAGCCACTGATTTTGGTGGGTCAATCATGATACGCACTGGTTTTTGTAATGACAATTGGATCAAATCCTGGATTCTGGTATTCATTGTGGCTGAGAATAAAAGAGTTTGACGTTTGTGTTTTGGGATTAACGACAAAATTTCTGTCAATTCGTCTTGGAACCCTTCTTCCAACATTCTATCGGCTTCATCAATGACTAATACTTGGATATCCTGTACACTGAATGAGGGACTGTTACGAATATGGTCAATAAGTCTACCTGGTGTTGCGATGACGATATCTGGGCGTGTTTTCAATTGTTCTTCTTGTTGACGTAAATTCAACCCACCGACCGCCAAACCGATGTTGAGGTTGTTGACGTGGTGCGAAAGCTTTTTGCCAAACTCGTAAACTTGTAACGCCAACTCTCTTGTAGGGGTCAAGATGATGACTTTGGTGGAAGTTGAGGGTTTGTATAACAATCTTTCAATAATTGGGATCATGTAAGCACCGGTTTTACCAGACCCGGTTTGAGCACCAGCAACAATATCTTTTCCGAGTAACGCAATGGGGATACTTGCAGATTGAATAGGGGTTGGTTTAGTGAATTTGAGCTCGGCAATACCTTTTAATACTGGACGTGACAACTGTAAGGTCTGGAAAGAAGTGTGAGTTTGTTGTGGGGAAGATTCTTCGTAGAAGTCTGCAATAGCTTCAGCTGAGTCCTCTGGCTCTACTACCTCTTTGACTTCCGGCACTTCTACTTCTTCTTCCTCTTCTTCCTCTTCTTCTTCTTGTTTGCTTGCGCCCATTCCAAACCCATCAAGAGCTAATTCTTCATCATCACTTTCTTCTTTTAATCCGCCCTTTTTTTTAATAATTTCATCTAAATCGACTTCTTTGACTTTATTTTCTTGGAAATCAAATTCCTCTAATGTGTTGGTAGTTTCACCATCTATTTGAAATTTAAAGTCAGGGTTGATGTCCTGGAGTTGTTCGGAGTCGGATACATCCACTTCTTCGTCACTATCGATGGTTAATATGAAATCTGGCATTATTGGTGAAGAGATGAGATGAGTAGATTTTTTTTTCCCACTCTCAAAATTTAAAGAGCGTACACCAAGAAGTTTGAGAATCTGTGCCTGTTTTTTTTTTTCGTTAATTGGGTTTACAAGGTAGGCATTAGTCTAACTGTTGTTAAAGATGGTACATGTATATCAAATGAGATCTATACACCATGTAAAACAGAAACCATGAATACGCTGGTACAAGATACAACCGAGGTGATAAGAAGGCGGGTTAGCAATGCTAGGTTATCTGTATTAGAGTATATGTAGTTTCACAGAGTTATTCTTAAGAGTTGATGGAGTAATTCATAAATGATAACTAAGTTATTGTATAGATACTTCCGTATAAACTTAATTGCTCGTTATATATACTGTTGTCAATAAAGAAGACTTTTAGTCTCCTTTTATATTAATTAATCTTTCCCGGTGTAGGACTCTCATCCGGCGTGTTCAGATTATAAGGAAACAGAATACTTCGCGAATTTTGTACTCGATTTGAGTGTACGACTAGGATTATGCCTCGACTATGACCAACATTCCAAACGAGAAATTGGACTGTATGCTATGTGAAAAGAAAGATGCTAACAAGTATAAAATAGAGTTGGCTCTAGCAAGTGAAGCATCAGAGAAAGAACTCAATGAGCTCAAGCTTAATTTAGAAAGAATTAAGAAGCAGAGGATATTGATATCAGTTTTTAGGTATCTTTTTATATTAAGAGTTCTATAATACTTATTTTTTGACTTTTTTGATACAAAAAATGAGCCCAAAAAATTATGTTGATCGATTTACTTACCGTTTGGTTTGATTTCATTGCAAAACGTTCAATCCTAGATCTATCAATTCTGATTAACAACTTTATCATGTATATTAACCGATTATAGACAACGAGAGAAACTACAAATTCTGAAAGATGCCATTTATCATATACTGTTGCACAAAAGTATATTTTTCAGAACGAGTTATTATTCTTATCAAGTTTACCTATGACATAGACATTGAGTGAATTAGTAATTTCTAACTAGCTAAAATGCACTCCTTGTAGTCACAGCACTCATATCAAACCTTTATCATTTCCGTTACAACTACATTCACGACTTTAAAAAAACGGAAGGAGGATTTGGAAGGAAAACTAAAAAAAAAAATAGAGAACGCGCTGGTGTCAAAATTTCACAAACACCAATTGGCGGCTCATTGCCTACACCAAAAAAATTTAAAGAAAAAAAAAATTTCGCGTCTCAGATTTTGTAAACAAATCCTAGTTATATAAAATAGTTCCCTATAATTTTTTTAAATTTATTCTTTATATTGCTTTCTTTTATTACAATTGGGATTCATTAATTCACTCGCTTCGATACCATTTCATTTTCATCAATTACATTCATTCTTTAATACCAACAATGATTCCAGACTCAATTATATCAAAACAAGGACCTTTGGGACACGTCTGGTTAGCGGCAAACTATGACAAAAAGTTAACAAAACAACAATTAATGAACACAAGTATTGTCAAATCAACAGAATACATAGCCAATCATCCAGTAATCACAAATGTGTCTGTATCCCAAGAACTACCAAGTGACTTAGACTCGACCAATACAATAACGCTTCGATTATCTGGTCAACTTTTATTGGGGATTGTGAGAATATACTCTAGAAAGACCAAATATTTATTAGACGACGTCAATGATATATTATACAAATTAAAAGCTTCTTTCAAGTTATCAAGTGGGGTCAATTTGGGATCTGATAATATTTCCAATCAAGTCAATTTACCTCCTGAACAAACCATTTTACAAAATTTAAATAGTATTATATTGAAGGACCAAGTTACCTCAGCCAATTTGTTACAGCAAGATGATCTTGATTTATCTGACATACACGGCACCCTGACAGGATCAGGATTAGATGGCATGCTAAATCACAATGCTAGCCAAAGTAGTAGCGAATATTCAGAATATGATAACTCAATTGAATTTCCTAGATATGAGGAAGAAGCTGCGGCCCCTGGCCATACTGAAGACTTTGAATTAGACTTTGACTTGAATTTGGATGACGATAACTCAATAGAGTACGGCCGTGATGCATCAGTATCCATCAACGATAGGGAAATATCTATAATCTCCGATGTACACAAAGAGCGAACTACCGGAGACATATTTGATCTAAATTTTGGACAGCCATTAGATGATTTAAATGATGACGAGGCCGAGAATGAAGAGGACAGACAATTGCCTTCAAACTCAGAACACCAAGAAAGATCAGCTGAATCAGATCTACAACCACGTCGTGTTAGACAGAAAAGGACCAGAATCACTGAAGATGGACAAATTATCACTAACAACAGAAAACTTGTTGTTGATTCAGAAGAGGCAATGGAAGGTTTGGCCATTCAACAGTTAAAGGACAATCAGGAAAAGATCTTACTGGGGCAAGATTCGGCTCCGTATATAAGCTTGAATTTATCCGATTTTGAAAAATTAAAGTTGATTGAAGAGTTGGCTGTTCCAGTAGCAACTAAAAAACGGAAGCTTTGGAACTTGAATGCAGAATTACAATACAGATGTGCAGAATTGGCTCTCCAAGAGCAGCAGCAGCACCAACAGTACGAAGAGAACAATCAACAAAACGATTTCCATTTAGATCAAAGTTTTGATAATGACTCGATGGACTTTGATTTGTCATTACCTGATTTTGATGACCAACATTCTGATAATTTCAGTGATGCTGGTATTTTAGACGATGAAGTTGACGAAGAAGATGATACTAATTACACACACACGGCAAGAGTCACGGAACAAATTGGACAAGAGTTGATTGAACTATTCAAATCATCTAATACTGTTGAATTTGAAAAGTTGATTGAGACAGATTCAGAAATACATCACAGAAATCCTGATAAATTGCCGTTAGGAGTTGTCAGCAAAAACAAGGATCGCATCAATTCTAGAAAGGAAGCTACTAAATGCTTTTTTGAATTATTAGTTCTAGCAACTAATAATTGCATTTCTTTAGGTCAAATCCCACAAGAAACAACAATTGCTGGAGATATCAGCATCACTTCAAGAGACAGATTATTTAGTCAGTTTGTATAGAATAATATTAAATGTACACTAGTTATATACCTTTATCAAAATGGGAATCATCTTTTTCAAATCTGGAAAACTTTGAATCATCAATGGAGTAAACAGTCATATTACCTTTTACAACAACAATGAAAGTGTCACCAGTTTCATTAAAGGCAATATCATCAATTTTATCGACAGATTCCATTATGGTGGTGATAGGAGAATATATCTTCTTGCTCAAATCCCAGATATCCACAACATAACGACTATTCGCCAAATTTGGATACCCAACAGTTACCAATTGCAATTTTCTTTGAGGTCTGATTATCATCTGACGGACAATATATGGTGTTGGAATGTCCTTGAACGGCTGAACTTGTTGCTGTTTCCAAATTTTGAAGTTCCATTCAGAATGACTCGATATTATAAGGTTATCAAGTTTGATTAATGAACCAATAATAGATGGACAGTCCTCATGTACAAGTTCGCCATTACCTTTATATATTCTCCCATCGTTTGTAGCAACAATTAAATCGAGAATAAAATTTGTACCAACAATCTCATCTGGTCCCAAATACAATCCATTCATGACTTGCAGATCGTCAGCTTTTCTTGTAGACCCAAATATTTTAAAAGACAACTTTGGCTCCACCAATAAGTTTGCAGACCAAACATTAACGACACCATCTCGTGACACAGATAAGATACAAGGATTACCATCTAAAAGAAACTGAGTCAAATAAACAATTTTATCTAAATGCAGCAATGCTGATGTTCGAAGGATAGACGAGTACAACGGAGTAGACAAAACTGGCATCAAAGAAATACTACTATTTCCCAACTCCCATATACAGATTCCACCATTACTCAAGCCCCCTACTATTCGGTGGTTGTTATATTTATCAAATTGCATGATTTCAATTCCTGAGAGTGACTTCAAGTAAAACTCAGGGAAAAACTGTGATTCCTGGAAATCATATACCACGGCTTCATTATCTGTAAACGCAAGTGCTAACGACTTGGACAACACATCCATACACCGAATTGTCTGTTTGAAATTATGAGTTGCTGTGATGTTAAATCCCGAAAGCAAATTCACATCCGAAGCACGTTTTGCTGATTGGTCTAGTTGGATTGTCTTGGTAATTTGAATTTTATTCACCGTTTTGATGGAAGTTGTCAAAGCTTCATTCAAATCATTTTCACAAATGGCTTGCTTGTCAAGAAGGTTGACTTTTTTCTCAGCAGGTACAGATGGTGTTTCAATTTGGATCGGTGTTGTAGTTTGAACAGATTTGTCGTATTTATCAATTTCCTTCTTTGTTACCTGGTTGATGGGGTTTGCTTTATTTGATGATATTTCATCGTATTGTGTTTGCGTTGTTGCATCAACACGCTTTTTAAATAACAACGCATGCGGTTCTTCAGGTGTGGGCAGCCGAGACAGTTGTTGTAACAAACGTCTCTGTTTCAATTCCTGTAATCTCTGCCGTTTTTGTTCTAATAATTGTTGACGATCAGAATGGGAAATTGACATTAGGCGATCTTGTAGTAGTTGTAGGACCACTTTAACAGTTTATAAAACGCGTCAAACAAAAAGAGCATTTTACCAAATATCTTTCCATGTTTTGACAGATTTTTTTTTTTTTTCGACTTGCAATTTCAAATACAGAGACCATTTTCAACACCTGGATACTACACAATGGATATTGACGATATTTTAAAAGAATTTGAAGAGTCTTCAAAAGATGAAAAGATTAGCAGTAAAACATCGTCTATCAACTTATATCAAGACTTGCTAAGAGCTATGATCAACGAACGTATGGCTCCGGAATTGTTGCCATACAAACAAGATTTAATGTCCACTGTTTTAACAATGATGTCTAACCAACAACAATATTTATTAGAATCTCACGAATATGGTGATATGAATGGCGACAGTGGTGTATTATCCGGAGACTTTAAATTACAACTAATGATTATCGAAACTGATTTAGAGCGTCTCAACTATATTGTTCGATTATACATACGAACTCGATTGAGTAAGTTGAATAAATTTACTATTTTTTACATCAATGAAAGCAGTCAAAATGATAATTTATTGTCCAAAGAGGAAAGAGATTATATACACAAATATTTCCAGATTTTGACTCAATTATATAACAACTGTTTCCTCAAAAAACTACCACAAATGTTGACCTATTTGGATGACACCAGTGGTGGACAATCAATGATCGTTGAGCCAGATTTAGACCAGCCTGTGTTTATCAAATGTACCCTGGAAGTCCCAATATTACTAGATTACGACGGTGCTACAGAGATAGATTTAGAATTAATAAAAAAGGGAGTCTACGTGGTGAAATACAGCCTAGTCAAAAGATATATTGATATTGGAGATGTGGTATTGATATGATTTTCTTACTATATTATCTGGTAGCCACACCCACCTGGGCATTCGGTGTTTTGGTCTTCAATAAACCATTCTTTTAGACATCCAAAATGACCATGATGCCCACACTTCAACCCTACAGTTACCGCCAAACCCTTGCATGGCTCATTGCAGTAAACACACTGCAGCTGTAATTTGCTACACTCATCACAATACCAATACCCAAACTCACCCTTGCCAGAAAACTTGGATTTTTCATTAACTAATAATGCCTGACAGTTGGAACAATAAAACCGCAAACTCAAGTCCTGGCAATACAACTTTTGTAATTTTTCCTGTATATCTGCTGTAGCACATTTTATTACATTTATAGCATTAACGAATAATCGCTTTCTTTGCAAAACCTCAATGTAAATACCTAGCCACTCCAAGCATTCGAATTGTGATATTATTTCAGGAACAATATCATAAAATAGTAGTGCTGCTGTCGAGCAGAAAATTATGTCTCCTTGAAGAGTGGCATAATCTAAAGATTTTCTTAACAAGCTTTTAAACTTCCAAGCTTTGGTGAGCTGAGCACCTTCCTCGTTGGTTTTGTTTCTCTTTAATGTCAAAGATAATCCTGAAGTACTAGCCATTGCCAGCCCGTTGGACACTTCCAAATTCTTTTGTTTCAACCACGTCTGTACAGGCGGAGAGGGTCGACTCCTGCTAATGTGCAGTTTTACACCACTTGGCCCTCTTACTGATTTTGGAGACGAAGCCAACGAGCTTGAAATTATTCTGGTTGATGGAATGGACACTCCTACTGAAGGTGGACTAAACTTTAACGCGGCAGAGTTGTTGCTACCCATGTTTTCATCATCCAAATCCTCTGGGTGGGAACTAATCAGAATTGGGGCTGATTTGGAGTGTATACTTGCTCTTTCGTTCTCATCCTTAATGCTTTGGGCTTTCTGTGATTCGTCCTCTTTGCGCTCCTGTTCTTTAAATTTAAAACTTGTCGCCGAAAAGCTGTTCGTTCTGTTGGCCTTATTAATCATATCCATTAGATTACCGGAACTATTTTTGCTTTGCAATTTTCTCTCATCCTTGTCACTTTGTTTGCCAAACTGCGAGCCCAGAGTTGATGTGGATTTGAATGATTCAACAAAATTGCTGTTGGTAGTCTCTGCGTGGAGTGTGTCATTAGCGTTTGTCGATGTCTCCTGTACGTCTTGGGGTAGCTTATTGATAGCTTCTGGTTGAAAGGCATAGATTCTCCTTGGTTCAATCCCTGACTCAAATTCCTCTTGTATGCTGACTGCCAAAAGTCTCCAAATTTGACTTGTTCTATTGTTACCAACACTAGCAGCAACAGAAGCATTTAATAAACACACATCTACCAATGTAAAACCATCTGGGGTGCTCACTAAAGACTCGCTTGACAATTTTCTAAAAACGTATTCATCATTTGCAGGAATTGGAATCGACACTGGTATGACATAAGCTGGATTATTCATAAAGCGAGGTGGATTATTCTTTTTATACTGCGGGCTAGAATAAGTTTGGGAGGCAGATGGAGGTGGTAAAACTGAAGCAAATTGAGAAGAAGACGAATCTTGAGTTGTTTGGGATGTGTTGCGAGTCAACTTAGGTCTCGAAGATGACACTTGCATATTTGGAATAGACGATGATGATGTGGCCAGGTCGTTCTGCAAAAAACCGGTGGCAGCTCTAGCTACAGGAACTGGAGAAAATGTTGAAAACAGCAGTGCTGGGTTAAATGTCAAAGATCTCGTTAATTGTGGCTTATCAACCGGGGATGCGGTAAGAGAATTTGCTTGGCTGTGAATTAACTCTTCATTGCCGAGACTATAATTCCTCTCTGCATCAAAATTTTCCTCAGTGGTTTCATTAATGCCATTCTCATAAGTCTCTAGATCATAATCATACCTTGCTTGACTAACCGCACAGAAATCGTTGTTGTTATCCCAGGTCATGGCAATGTTATTCAAATCTTCTATTGGCCGACTGACGTCACTGTCTTCCAATCTATCAAGGTTGTAAGAACTAAAAGTGCTAGATTTGGATATCGTCCAAATTTTTCGGGATCTAGTTTCATTTCGTGCCCATATAAAGTTCTGAATGGGTTTTTTGGAATGGATAATTTGTTTTGGGATAAATTTTCTTCCTAAATTGTAAATCGTGATGGTAGGATCATCGTTTAGATACAGACACGCAATATCGTAATTATATAATGTATTTGGTTTTGCTTGTTTGTTTTCTTCGAATTCTTCTGCAGTTTCTTCTGTATTTGTATATGTACTCCATCTGACCTTCACAACAGGACCATAAGTGTTGATCAAGTTTTGTGGAGTATTTCTTGACTGTCTCTCGCCATAATTGAAAATAGAGATTCTTTTATCTCTACCACCAGTCACCACAAGCTCTTTTTCTGGATGAATATGTAAAGACAACGCCGGCCCTGTATGCAAATTCCATTTTTTCTCGGGGCTATAGACTTTCCCGCCACTTTTCGTTCTCAAATCAAACTTGCATAATGCACCAGAATCGTGAACTGATAATACACAAATCTTGTTCCTAACTGCGGAGTGAGGAGAATACTGACACGCTCTTATAGGGTCAGAATGCAAATTTGCTTGGACTGTCATGACTGGCTTTGTAGAAGAGCTCCTCAAATCCCATAATTTGATTGTCCCATCTTGAGATCCAGATAGCAATTGATTTTCTGATTCAATGAAATCCAAAGAATTTATGGTTCGATTATGATCGGAATACTTGCCAGTCACCTTGCTTTGTCCATTTGGCGATATCTTATAAATCGAAACTACCCCATTCGATAATCCAGTTGCTATGGTGTCCGCAAAAGTCTTTATCGTGTTTACATTTATCAATTTATTTGGAGCACGGGAGTTATAAATTGATTTACTTTCAAGTAAATTAATGCCACTAATTATTCGTTGCTGAGATTCAGAAACACACAATAGTCGAAGATAGTTTTTTCCTCCAATTACAACATGGTGTTGCAAATCTCCACTATAGCCTCCAATCAGTAGTGAGCAATTCAATTGGGACAATGATATTATTTCCTTATCACAATAATAACTTAGTCTATTATTGTTCGTGTCTTGAGTATTATACTGACTTGTTTGTTTTTTGGATCTTGATGAACTTAAGGATGATGACGGCGATATCTCATGAGATTGAGGAGTGCTGCTATTAGTACTTAAAGTTCCGTATATGTTGAACGCAAACTTTGCTAGATTGCTTTGCCCATGGGAGTTTGATTGTGACATGATCGTATTGTTGCTGATTGGATAGACGAGTTCCCCTTTGGGTTAGTATTGATGGAATTCGTTCCTCACGAAGATAGTTGGTCCACTCCTCCCCAAAAGGAAAAGAAAAAAATAAAAGTTACAAACAAATACAAAACCTGAATACGTAACATTCTAGAAACTAAACAAAAAAGACTAAAACGACATTTTATCTTGAAAATGTTCTCAACTGCTTACAAGTTTGCTAAAATGATTGCCCAAGCTGGATTATCTTTAGGTGTTGTTGCTTTAATTGGATTGTATACTTATCAGAATAACTTGATTTATCCAGCCTCATTGAATGACGGACATGGGTATTGTGCGACTCCAGATGAATACAACATGCCGTATGAATTAATCAATTTACCTACTGAAGATGGAGAGTTATTACAATGTTATCTGTTGAAACAAGATCCCCATAGCCCCTCGTATTCTAATAAGACAATTTTGATACTATCACCTAATGCTGGAAACATTGGTCATGCCTTGCCCATTGTATCTATATTTTACAAGAAATTTGGTTATAATGTGTTTATTTACAGTTATAGAGGCTATGGCAAATCAACAGGAAGCCCATCAGAAAAGGGATTGAAAATGGATGCCGATAGAGTAATGCAATACTTGACAAAGGAAGATAGTCAGTATCAACAATCGTCTATTATATTATACGGAAGATCTTTGGGAGGTGCAGTTGCTATATACATTGCTGCTACTAAAACATCTTCTATTCATGCCATGATATTGGAAAACACATTCTTGTCTATTAGAAAAACAGTGCCACATGCTTTTCCATTGTTAAAGTATGTGGCTGGATTTGTACACCAAACCTGGGATCTGGAGAGTTTAGTACCCTTAATCTCACCGAAAGTCCCCGTGTTATTGTTGTCGGCAAGAAAAGATGAAATTGTACCTCCACTGCACATGGATCGAATTTACGAGTTGCTCAAAAGTGAAAGCAAGGGAATGTTTGAATTTGAGAATTCGAGTCACAACGACACTGTTGTACAAGAAGGCTACTGGGATAGAGTACATTCTTTTATAAAAAATAAGGTAAACCCTGTAGGGTTTTAAAGAAATCTTTAGACTAAATATACACCACAAGTTTGTGCCCAAAATATTACAAAACAATTTGAGGTTCAGCGCCTCTAGTATTGGAAGCATCATGCGACATGAATTCAACTTTTTGTTCATCGTTTAATTGCAAGACTTTCTTCAATCTCTCACCGACAGTCTTTAATTTGGATTCATCACAATCTTTGGTCCAAATACCGACTCTGTAAGCTTGCTTTCTGATATTCAACACAATCCCATTGACTTCGTTTTCTTCATCCTCAATGGTTTCACCAATAACTGCCAACAAACCTCTTAACCACAAATCATTTATGATTGGATTGACTTCCAGTTTTTTGTTGAAGGAGAATTGCCATTTACCACCTTTTGAGTTAGCCTCATCTTCCCATTCCGGTCTAATTCCTTCTTTGAACAAATGATAATCTGATTTCAAAGGTAATTGATTTGCTGGTGGAATCGAGTTGTAAATTCCCCAAAATTCTTCAACAGATGAGAAAGTTATAACTGGCTTTAATAAATCATGCCAGTTTTCACTCTTGTTGGTTTGTGGTTTAGTGTACCATAATGTCCATCTACTGTTCAATGGATGCTTTGCATTAAATTCTTCTTTGGAATCAAAAACAGTCTTGGAATCTAATGACAATTCTTCAGTTTTTTGAGCTAATTCTTCAGACATAACTAAAAAAACAAGGTTAGCATTCAGTTCAGATTCAAATCACTTTGTGTGTATATACTTACTTTACTATTTGATCAACAATATTTGTGGAAGTTCTGGTTTCTGGTCTTTCCGTTAATTTTTTTATTTTTTTTGACTATTTTTTCTATTAAACGCTGATGGGAAACAACAACGCTAATAACTTTTTTCTATCTCTCTCTCTATATTAACATAGTCAAGAGCAGGCCAAAAAAAATTAAAGTAGAGAGAGAGAGAAAGAAAATTTTTTTTTTCTCCTTCTTCACTAAATTCCACTCCACTCACCACAATAATGACTGGTTTGGTTGAAGTTCACACACGACTGTTATACACAAGCAGAAAAAAATTAAAACACTGTGTAAAAACCAAACATTTATAAAGAAATCAATCAACTAAACAATTTATGTAACCACTATAGTTAACTAAATATAAAAACCAGTAATGTTGAAAACCTAGTCAGCCAGCTGTATCCTCCCCATTTTATAATAAACCTAAAATCAAAACAATACCACCAACAATGCCTGTGTACAAACTCTCAATGCCGAGGAAAACATTGTTATTGCTTGGGGCTATGTTAGCATTGGTAATAGTTGTTTGACTATATGTTTTAATACCACCAACACTTCCACTCAAAGAACCCAACCCGATCTCTCCGCTGGCCACCGATTTAGCATCTTCACTACTATGGGTACTTATAAACTTTTGAGAGTAAGCTGTAGATATTGTTGCAAGTTGACCACCAATAGTAGTTGTAACCCATACCCATGTAGTTGTCTTTTTGGTTTTCGAATCGTCATCACCACCATCATTTTGATTTGCCAATGCAAATACACATGCCAAATAACACGAAATTATGATTAGAAACTTGTTGAAATTCATCTTTTGAAAATGTACGACTCAATAAACAAATGGACGGAACTTTAAATCTATATTCTAATGAAAAATGTATCAAACTGGTTTGAAACTCAAATAATCTTATTATATTTTCTAGATGAACCCTTATATGGAAAAAGGTTGCTAAATATTATTGATAATGTTGAAGAAAAAAACTGGGCTTATTTTATTGCAATTTGACGTTTGATTTTATTTTTTATTTTGTTTTCTATTTTTTTATTTTTTTGAGGAGGGAGGAGCAGCAACACAATAAAAAATTATTCACAAGTACACACATTTCGTGCTTTTTGCTCAAAAAGCCCAAGACACGTGACAAAATGTTTTTGTGATACATTCTTACAATGATGCGAATCTGAAAAAAAAAATACCTCGAATAAAATGAAAACCAGATGAGCTTCTTCGGCTTACACTTTCAACTTAATTCATTGACATTGAACATTTCAAATATGGCAAAAAAGTCTTTATCAGAGCAAATTTCTAGTTTATATACACCAAAGACTGATTATGATATTGAGGATCATGATTTAGATGTATCTAAAGACAATGGCATTTTTCAGCATCATGACGGTGGTTCTGAAAACGAATCTGAAGACGAGGATACTGGCTTAAGAAATGAGCATTATGTTGAATCTTCAAAATCAAAGTTGAGACAACAGAATGAAGGTGTGAACTTGGGGGAAAAATACGTGGGCAATGTCACAAGCAGAAGCAAATTGTATGACGATGAGGATGACAAACAACCAACAGAAGCTAGCTCCGGAGAGGAGTTAGATGCTGAATCAGCGGAAGAAGAAGAGGATGAAGAATCTGAAGATGTAGCAGATGATGATGAAGATGACCAAGAGTCAGATCGCAGTAGCTCAAGTGATGCAGAGAATGACGAGGACGAGAACATTTCACACAAAAGGGAATTATTAAAACAATTAATGAGCAAAGAGAGAAGTCACATCGTTAACAGATTATCCCAATCAGCAACAAATGATGCATTAAAAGGTTATTCAATACAACAGCAAAACAAAACTTTTGAAAAAATCATTGATGTGAGGTTGAAATTTCAGAAATCGGTAACTTCAAGTAATATGTTACCTATAAATACAAGTACATATTCAGAAACCAAATCTGAAGATAGCGATGAATTAGTGACTAAAGCCAAGAAACAATTGTATAGTTTGTTGGATCATTTATTCACACTTAGAAACGAACTAGACGAAAGTACCTCAGTCAAGACCCCCAAAAAACGATCATTTGCTAAATATTCGGAGGTTACATCTGCTGCAGATGCACAATTGAATTCCCGTCGTAACCAAATATTAACCAAGTGGTCAGCTAAAGTTGCCAATTCATCCGGTAGAAATGCCATGAATGCTAATAAATTCAAAACTATAAACCAATCTTTTGAACAACAGGTTAACAACAACTTGTCTGACATGGATAGATTAATCAAAAGAACAAAATTGAACCGAAGAAACGTAACTCCCATTGGTTATACCACCAAAGAGGAGGATGATCATGAAAATGGCAATAAAAACAAATCTATCGACGAGGACGACGACGATATTCCCGAAGATACTTCTGTTCGTAAGAAAACCCAAGGCTTGGAAAATGATTATATATTTGATGACGAAGATTTCTATAGAGTATTGTTGAATGATTTAGTCGACAAGAAAGTGCAAACAAGTGATCCAACATCAGGTATAACTATCAGTTTAAGAGCTGCTCAAAAGTCCAATAAATTGAAAAATAATGTTGATACAAAAGCATCTAAAGGTAGGAAATTGAGATATCACGTGCAAGAACCAATTGCTAATTTTGAAACTTCAAGAGGCAGCTGGAGATGGAATGATGATCAAATTGACGAGTTTTTCGCATCTTTATTGGGCCAAAAGGTCAATATGAATGAGATAGATGATGAACAAGAAGAAGAACAAGAGAATGATGATAATGATATTATTCCAGAGGATAACGGAATCCAGTTGTTTGGTTAAGTGGGAAAGTCATAGATAATATAGGGCTGTATAGAAACAAGCACAAGTCGCATAGAGTGTATATACAATGTACTAATATTACAACGCTCATATAATCCAAAGTTCTACGTTCATAAAAATCTTGACGATAATAAAGTTGATTTTATTTAAAATGAAATTCTATAGGCCTATAACATTCATACTGAAATCATGAAAAGCACAGCAACGAGTGAGAGAAATTATTCAAATAATAGCACTCACACACCTCAACCAATGCATCATTTATTCAAATCTATTTCACAACTAGGTTGAACTCACTTTGGACAAATTGTTAGTAATTCATTTCCGAGAAACAATAAAGAAGGTCCAATTATAGTTTTGTTGTTTATATTGTCAGACAAAAAGATAAAGGTAGCTTGGGTTTTTCCACATCGACATTACGTCTCGAGCCAAATGCACTCGGAGTCATCATTAAAACAAATGAAATCACTATAACTGAGGAGTAATTATCACATACTGTTATATTATCGTCCTTATACATATAAGTATAATCAAATCAACGAGAGGTTAATAGTAAGAAGAAAAGAAGAATCGAAGAAAAAATTTTTTTTTCGGTCCCATCGTTGTTTTTTTTTATAGTGTCAAAGTCGTCCTTGTAGATTGTGAATTTGCTCACTGACATTTGTTGTGTTATTTTGTTTGATGCGGAAATATTCAAAGTGTTATTTTTTTTAGGGCTAATACGACAACACCACTTGTCACCACTAACATACAGAAAATGGCCTCTGATAACAAGTACAAATACAGGATTGAGATTCTGCAGATGATGTTTGTGCTGGGAGAAGCAAATGATCCACCAATAGAAACAACATCGATAATTGAAGATATCGTACGAGGCCAAGTTATTGAAATATTGAGGCAATCAACAAAAACAGCAAATTCTCGAGGTAGCAGAAGTATTATACCAGAAGACGTGATTTTTTTGATTCGACACGATAAGGCAAAAGTGAATCGTTTACGAACTTATTTATCTTGGAAGGATGTTCGTAAAAATGCCAAAGATCAAGAAGGTGGTGGAACTGAATCCTTGATTGAAAATACCAATGATGTTGGTGTAGGAGCCGGTGGCCCGTCACAATCCCAATCAAATGATTCTTCAAAAATGCTTTCAAGGTACAAAAAGTCCAAGATAAGATTGCCTTGGGAATTGCAATTTATGTTTAGTGAACAGCATTTAGAAACACAAGAAGAAAATGAACTTATCGATGACGAAGAGAAAGCTGCCTCTATAGCGAGGTTGAAAAAATTGAAAATGGCAGATGATCGAACTAAAAATATGACTAGAGAAGAGTACGTTCATTGGAGTGAGTGTCGACAGGCGTCATTTACTTTTAGAAAGGGTAAGCGTTTTAGAGAATGGGCCCAAATGAGTCAATTATGTGATACCAGACCCAATGACGATGTTATTGATATCCTAGGGTTTTTAACTTTTGAGATTGTGTGTTCCTTAACAGAGGAGGCCATGAATATTAAAAATTCCGAAGATAAATTACATCATATACAGAGACTAAAACAAATTGTCGACAATAAGGAGAAACCAGTTAAGAGAAAATACTTATTTGATAAACCAGACGAATTCACCACTCCAATAATGCCATATCATATAGAGGAAGCATGGAGAAGGTTACAATCAACTGATTTTAAACACAAAGCCGCAAGAGCGTTTGGTGGTGGTGTACTTAAAACCAGAACTAGATTGATCTAAATATTTTTTTTTATTATTATAAATCTCTATTCATGGTGGCGTCTAATGTAGTTTTATGACAAAAGTCTCGATATCTGAGAAATCTTTTAATACTAGGCTTGCCTTCCGCTAGGACTTCTTTTTCAAGCTGATCAATATTGTTTTGGAACTGACTCCAAAGTCTTGCCATTGGGAGCAAATCGAGAATAAACGAACTATTTGCAATATGGTTCAAAAACGATGTATCAGGGATTCCTATAGTATCTAAGTGTGCATTAGACTCACCACCACCAGATCTAGTTGATCTCCTGAATTCACTATTAGAAAAATACTTCATTCTCGATCCAATGAATCTATTTGCTTCATATCTCAAATCATTCATTAAAAATTTTCGTTCAGGGACAGAAAAGTCCAATTCAAATCCTTCCAACTTGTGATTCAACTTCTTTCCTATATTCAACTCATACGGTAATGTATGATTACGGGAATCATCTACCCAGTAAACATCATCCAATTCGTTCAATTGTAATGTATGTGCTAACTGGGAAATAGAATTTACTCCAATGACATCACTACAAGAATTGATATCAAGTAGATGTGAAACGTCATTAATGTTTTCCAACGCTTTTTTCGTTGACGAGTCAGACACCCTGGTAACCACAGTTAAACTTTCAGGTCGATTGGGACACATAATTTGACAATTCATAAGACACCCTCGAATATCGAAATTGTGTCCATTCCAATTATCATCAATAATTTCTACAAGGATATCCCGGGCTACATCACAATTGTAGACTAAGCAACATAACCAAAGATAATCGACAACCAAGTTTTTCAGAATCACATAATCATCCATAAAAATAATGGACTCGTCATGCTGAGCAAACTCAATCAAGTTTTTAGGGATATTCCAAATCTCCTCGCATGTCAAAACAATTGGTCTTTTGGAGATATTGATAACTTCCTGAACTACCAGCCAGAACGTTTTATCTTGTTCAAACAAAACATTTACGTCTTCAAGCAAAATCACTCCTCTATGGAACTCTTTAGTATCACGCACAACTTCCGTAGTACAAAGTTCTTTTAAATTGGCAAAAATGTCCTTACGGCCTCTATTTTGACCAGTGTTGATTTCATGAACAAACCCATCTAATTCATTCATAGCAGTAAACACGGCCGTAGATTTTCCTGAGCCACACGATCCTTGGAGTATTAGAAACGGAGAATAAACTTCTTCTTCAGTTTCCTCGTCTTCGTAATCATATACAATGAAGGATTCCTGACGCCTTTGCTTTATCTTTTGTTTGATATTCTTTATTGGTGCTTGAGATTTTAGTTTAAGAAAAGAATTAGAAATCCAATTATAAATATCATTCTTGTTCTGTTTATGTATGAGTAACTGATTCATTTTTTGTGGTTTAAATGTCTCTGTCCACATTCCTTGCTTGGGTTGGCCAATCATATCAAAAACAAACTCAAGAGCTGGTGATCTTGATAAGTTTGGTAATTTGGACAGTGCATACTGTCTCAAGTCAATTTTATCTTTGATCTGATAGTGATATCTAGAAGTCAATTCCCTCGTGAATAAATCGGTAAAAGATTCAAAAATTTTGGTGTCAACATCACAGCGGACATTTCTATTCCTTTCTTCCAATAAAAGCTTCCTAGGATTTAAAACTTCTTTTTCATAGATATGGAACTCTTCCCTTTTCAAGGCTTTTGGTAGTATTATGGTGTTTTTCAATTGTTGCATAGATTCTAACTTGGTGGCAGATTTGCTTGCCTGCATCATACTAGCAAATAAAGAAGCACCTGTTTTGCCCTTGGTATTGCTCTTGTTTCCTTTTGTTATTAGTGGGTTGTCATATTGTTTAATTTCAGCTAGATGCTTTGAATTTACTTTCAAAGTAATGAAATATGTTGGCCTTGGTACTGGTTGTGGTTTTATTATTTGATGTTCATTTCTTTCACGCTTTAGTATATCTTGAACACTAGATTTGGGCTTTGATCCATAGATTTTCCGTTCTATATCTGAAGTATGCAATTGGCTATCAATTTTTGTGGCTGCTTTCTCTGTATTATGAACCGGTAATATATGCTTTCTGCGTTGTAAGATATCTTGGGCAGTAAATGCAGGTCTTGAATCAGGAAGTGTACTCGAATCTTTGGAAAGGTTAATATTTGAAGGATTTGGAGAAATATTCTTTAGTATTTGGGGTGACAATTTAATGGTAACAACTTTCTTTGGTCTAAAATTGTTAAACAAGTCTTTCACTGTGGTTGATTTCTTATTAGCAAATATTTTGGACTCAATGTCGGCCGTGAAATCCAGAATTTCCAACGAGTTGCAAATCATATCCTTGGGAAAAGCTTGATGTGTCTCGTGGGGTTGATGATGTACCGGTGGTTCTTGATCATCTGGAAGCGTGTACTTCTGTTTGTCTTTCTCTCGGTATATTCTGAAAATATCCTTCGAAGTTAAAGATGTAGGACGGTTTTCTAGTTTTTCAGTGGTTCCATTCACTACTTTTTCATCGCCGCCATACAGTTGGTCTTTGTCCTTTCGTATTTTTGAAGTGCTTGTGTTCTTTTTGGTATTTTGGTTTCCTGTCAATACATTGAACAAGGAACTAGGTGTAGTTGAATATAGATTGTTGCCAACCTTTTTATTTCCATCATTTGATTCAATTTCTGGAGATTTTAATGTATCTTCCAGACCAGTTATTTCCATAATTCAAAAAGGAATAGTTAGGCAGCAAAACTGAAAAAGAGATATCGATGTTTGCATTTTTTTTTTATCAATAATATTTTCGAATACGCGTCCTGGAACCAACACAATATTCTTAGTATTAAAAGTCAACTCTTTTGAATAAAACATTGTACTACATTCTTCTTTAAATATATTTAGGGGTTTAAGCATACTATCCGGAAAACTCACCGCTTAGGTTCACATGTAATAGGTTACAAAACTAGAGCATATACCAGCGTTCTATGTGTGGTACACTATATTTTATCATGGTAGTGAACTTACACTGCTTGACATAGTAGATGATACTACCAATGAAACTCAAAAAATTAATTCATTTGTACTCTTCGATGATCCCACTAGCAACAAAATCAAAAACTCACAATTGATAGAGGATAATATGATATATTAAAGTACGATGTTTGGTAGTGCTCAAAAGTCATTGCAAGCTTCATAAAATATTGAGCACACAAAAAAAAAAACACCACCCAGTATCGAACCAACATTGTTTCCCCAACCCCCATTCTTGTAATTATAATGTCAGGTATAAAAATCAGTTTAAAGAAAAAGAATCCAAAACTAAAGAAACTTATAGTGAATAATTCACAACAAACAGATGAACTGTCAGAGCAGCAGAAGAAATTGATTACATCATATTCTACAGAAGATAAGACTACTCATAAAGATGAAACCAAACCAATAATAGTTTTGAAGCAACCATGTAAAAGTATGTTACAGAAAGAAATCGAAATTGACGAGAAACCAATACTACCGTATGGTGTAACAACGTTTGAAAAAGTGGAGACTACAAAACAATCAATGATCAAAAAGATCGAATCAGAAGATTCCGATGATGACTCCAGCGATGATAGAAAAATCCCAATAGATGAATTTGGTGCAGCATTTTTAAGAGGACTTGGTTGGCAAGAAGAAGAGGAAAAGAACAAGGATGACAGCAAATCCACTAACACTCAAAATTTATCTCATAGGAAACATGGAATCACCTTAGGGATTGGAGCAAAACCTATAGATGAAGAAATAATACAAGATTTAAACTCTACGGAAAAAGGTATTCCAATCATAAAACGACGTAAATTAAATCATATAAATAAATAAATAAATCAATAGATAAAATAATGCACAATAAACCGTAATTTGTGTATGTAATATATGTACAAGTTCAATAAAACCAGAAGACTGTGCTTACTGACCCTATTATCTTTTTCACAAAACCCCATCAAACCATTGCACCTAATCCTAAAAGTAACAATTGTGTTGCAATCGAATTACTCCATGATTTTTCATTAATTATTCGTCTTGCATCATCTCTCACCAAATTCGTAAGCTCCTCATAGGCATCACCCATAATATAATCAAACATTTTAGTTTGTCCCAAATGTTGAATGTTCGATAAATCAGTTATTTTTTCAATCACCGTGGATTTGATTGTAATTGGTTGGTTTTCCGTGTTGATAAAACTAATCAATGATCTCAAATCTGTCAAAGATATAAATGGTATACCATTATTTGTTCTTGGTAAAACTTGAGGCAAACTTGCTTTCAAATCATACAATTTCATTTTGACATTTACCATAACATAAGAATTTTCTGCTGGTTTAGCAGTTTCTTCTGGCTTTCTGAAAGTATGATAAATCGCAGATATAGCATCTTTCAACAATGAATCCTCTGATGTTTGAGACATGTCTGCAGTTTGAAACATATTGGTAAACATTTTAGTCAATACTTCTGTTATAGACTCATTTAAATCGTCCTGCTCTTCAGGCAAAGTAATATCTGCAATAACTTCTGCTTTCCCATTTATTATCCAATTAAATTTCAGATTTGGGTCATACTTGTTGATCTCTCCCAAATCAATCGCATCCAATTTGAACCGTATTAACTTGTCTTGATTTTTGTTTTCTGGATCCAAATTCTGACGTTTATGCAAAGTAAACATTGCATCATTAATAGCGCCACTAGCGTTATTTGCATTAAAAAAATCCAACACTAGCTTATCACCCCTTAATTTTGGTAGATCGCAGCTGAAAATATTAATTTTTATTGGAGTACTGGATTGTTCCTCGTAGATTTCCAAATACGAATCGTGAATTTTAACATGATCAAAGGTATAATTGTTATCAATAATAGAACTGGACCCGCTTGCTATTTCTTCGACATTATGATCCAAGTCATATTGGTAATGGATGTTTTCATTGAATCTATACGATTTCTTAGTTGTGTTGGCCACGGGCGGTGAAGGCGATCTCAGCTTATACAACTTACCATTTAATCCATACAACTCTAAATCATAAATCAATCCATTTCCTTCATACCATTTGTTAAAAGATAACGTTATATCCATGGCTTCCACCGTTCCCTTAAACTTCACATGCTTGTTATTACCATCATGGGATACTATACCTACATTCTTGAATCTTAATTTTCCATCTTTTAATTCCGGTAACGATGACCCCTTTTCAAAATTCAAATCTACTCCTATACCAAATGATATGATTCCTCCAATCAAATAACTCATTACATTAGTTGATGTCTTACTTTTTGTTTGATTCAATTTGTCGGTTGTTTCTTTGTCGTCACTGAATTTACCCACTAAGCTATCCAAATAGTGCAAAGAATACATCAAAGTCAACCCAAAAGTTGTGGTCCCTAGTATAATCCATAAAATATTTCCCATGACCAACCATGAAATAAATGCCGACGTCATATCCCAGGTACTGGTTGTATTTGTATTTCGTGACAATGGCCACTTTAAATGTATCAACATACGGGATAAGCCTGAATTCGCCTGCGAAAGTAAAGTTGCTTTCGTTATAGTTTGTTTCAATTCATCTTTTGGTTGTGTGTGTTTATTCAAAGGCTCTTGATATGATCGACTGAATGTGGAAAAATATCTTTGCTTGTTAAATGCTATAGAATGTTGTTTAAATTTGGTTGTAAAGTGATTTTTCAAAATGCGTGTGGATAAAACGGAAAGAGATGGGGCTAGTTGTTTAGTTGCAACATTCCGCACTAGTATTCTGTTGACATTCAACAAAGACGATGATGATGGTACTAATGATTTATTCATTCAGTATTATTAAAGTAGAAAGACTGGAAAGAACCTGAAATGAAAAATAAAAAAAAGTACATAAATAAATGTGTTATCCAATCACAAGTTTAAATTTTTTTTTCCTTCTTCTTTTGTTTTCTCCTTCTCTTCCTCCACATAATACAAAGTTAGGAGTGTGTGAGTCCGCAACTTAAATGTATGAATGAAAACAAATAAAATAAAAAAGAAATAAATTGGTCTTTCTATTGCTAAATATTTTCGTCCTCCCCGGTTTTATAGTTTTGTGACACTTACACGACATGTTCTTAACAAAATTATTCAGTAGTTAAAGGTGATCATTGAGGAGTAAATCATCAACAGTAAAATTGTATTAATGTATTCTCTATGATTTTGTAAAACACCGCACGTAACTTGGGTTGTTTGGTAAAAATGAAAACATAATAGAATCACGAGATTTCACTGAACAATAGTTTCTTTTGAAACATTTGTTAATTCTGTGTTGAGTTCACAAGAGTATCTTATATACTTAATGATGTCCCGACAACACGTCAATTGCAGTATATGAGAAGCCAGATCTTTAACTTGTTTGGTTTACTGCATTCTATAAGTTATACCAATCACCGATACCAATCTATTTGTAAAAAAAATATATACCTCCATGGCGGCCCAGTATTACCTATAAAGCTCTCTGAATACCACCTGAAATCCTTTATATAATTGTGTCCATCCTTCATTATTCCAACTAACCAAATATGTCAATATCCTTTGTCAATCTGAGCAATGGGTACAACTTGTGCAAAGTTTCCACCTGATTGCACGACCTTTGGCATCTTTAGTGCAGATTTTTTTTTCTCTTTTTTCCCTACCAAAGAGATGAGTTCACTACTAGTTTAATTGTTTTCTTATATCTCAAACCACATCTTTTAATATTATTGTACACTGAAAACCAATGGCCGCCCCTACAGCTATAAGGAAATCCACTGAAAAGAGTGGTATAAACGAGCAAATACAAGAAAACTCTACTTTACAATCCAACCAAGCATTAGATCAAAACAATGATGACGAGGACATGTTAATCGATACAAATGCCATTCCAACTACAACAGTTGAAGACCAAGACCAATCTGAACCTTCAAATTCTTTAACTATACAACAAGGAGAAACCACTGAGCTTCAACTAGATGAATCCGGAAAACCAAAGTTCTCTGCTGCATCCAAATCCAACATGAAGGTCAAATTAGAAAGCAGAAAAGTGGCTGTACCACCTCATAGAATGACACCGTTAAAGAATGTATGGAGTAAAATATATCCACCTTTGGTTGAACATTTGAAACTACAAGTTAGAATGAACTTGAAAACTAAAACAGTCGAGTTAAGAACAAATAAATACACTACTGATGTGGGCGCCTTACAAAAAGGTGCTGATTTTGTCAAGGCTTTTACATTGGGATTCGATGTTGATGACGCCATTGCATTATTGAGATTGGATGACTTGTATATTGAAACATTTGAAATCAAGGATGTCAAGACTTTAACTGGAGATCATTTGTCTCGTGCGATTGGTAGAATTGCTGGTAAAGACGGTAAAACTAAATTTGCCATAGAGAATGCTACCAGAACAAGAATAGTGTTGGCTGATTCCAAAATTCATATATTAGGTGGGTTCACACATATAAGAATGGCACGTGAGGCCGTTGTGTCGTTGATTTTGGGTTCTCCACCAGGGAAAGTTTATGGTAACTTGCGTACAGTTGCCAGTAGAATGAAAGAAAGATATTAAATTTACATGTCTTATATTGTCATGCTCTTCTATATATCTTCAGTCTTCTAATAAATCTTTAATTAAATCATCCGACTCTTCAGCTTTCTGGGCCAATGAGGGCAACAACTCTTCCAATTTCAAATCTAACCTCATGGCATAGGCGTCCTCACCGTCTTGATAGTATGATTTTTCTATTGATTGAACCTCAAACTTTAATGAGTCTCTATATAAATGTAATGCAGCACGATTGGATTTTCTCACATGCAAAGAAACATACTGTGCTCCAAACAGTTCACACATGGCATATAAAGATTGTCGCATTAATTTCTCAGCTATACCCATTCGACGATACGTTCTCATTACAGACAATGAAGTAATGTGCCCATGAGGAGTTTTGTCAGCAGCTTCTGGATCATCCTCCATTTTACCCAACACATACCCAACAATTTTCTCACCTCTATTTATGTATGCTGTATCACCTTTTGGATCCTGAGTAACTGGCACATCTATTTCCCCATCATTCACATTTATCACCTCATCATAGGTTGTTGCAACAAATGATGCTTGTGGCCATGACAATATGTGATACATATAGTATTTCAATTGATAGTTTTCCGGAAGATTGTGCAAATTGGCATTTTGCATTGCCTGTATATCTTCTATAGTTGCCTGTCGAATCGTTATTCCCATTTAAAACTGTTTGTTGGATGTAGAAGTTCAACAATCTAAGAAGCTGTCAAAGAAAAAAGAAAAAAAATGCCAATCTACTTTGGTGGTGGAAAAAAAAAAAAGACAATGAAAAAAAATTTCACCAAATTACATTCAACCTATATGCACGACTTAATGGATTCTTATCCAAATCTCAAACTCTCTCTAATTAAAACAGAATCGTCAAACTTGATCAAAAATACTGTTCTTAATGGATTTGCATCTGTAGCGACCGTGTGTGCTGTAACATCGGCATTGAATCCACTATTATCAAGTGCTCCCTCAATTATACCCGCAACAAATGCTGAACAATTTAAGTCGCCATACTCCTTAGGTATACTAATAAATCTATTTAATAATGGCACATTCTCCACAATCATATATTCATTGGGCAAATCTTGCGATTTTTCTAATTCATTAGCAGTTTTACCAAAAATCAATTTCCAGAACGGACCATGAATAAATTGTAACATTTCCAAAAGTCTAATCTCTCGTTTACTGTTTTTAAAACCTTCTCTTATTTTACACAATTCGAGATATCGTTGACCTATTTGATAACCTAATCCGTTTAAACGATTTTCTAAATCTTGAATGCCTTTGGAATTAGAGTGTGCCCAACTAATAATCTCACAAAACAAAAATGATAACGAAGATAAGTTGATTTCGTGTGGCTTTTTCGTGATAATATTTCTATCATAAATGGAGTCAGATGATGTTGGTGTTAATGATATTGTACGTTTATTTAATAATACCAGTGAAGATTCTAGGGTAATAGTATTTGATATTGGTCCTATGGACGGATTGTATCCAAATCCTGATTTTGATACATCATTTATAGTTAGTTTCGATAAGGATGAAACTGATGGGAGTATTATATCGTCATTTGACATGATAAGTCTTTGAAAATTGGATTAATAGATTACTGATACGCAACAGATGAAGGATGTTTGTTGGGAATAGTAATGTGATTTAACCTTTGATAGGAATTATATTTTTTTTTTGGTGTTTCATTTTTTTTTTTTATCTTTTTTTTTCTCCTAAACAAGTTTTGGTGGCTCTTGTATTTTGAATCTGTAGTAACGCGGGCCCAAATGCTTTTTTTTTTTCCCCGTTTCCCTTATTTGGCTATTTACTGAGTCCTCTACTTTTTTAGTTTTTGCAACAACACCCAATTGAAAACCACTTTCCATGTTAATACCCCAACCAAAAATAACTATTTCCAAAAGGCCACATAATCAAAAACTGTTAACTAAAGCTAAAAAGTTTTCACTGAACCAGTTGCAAGATATATTTCATGAGGAAACAACAGAGATTAAATCTTTTGTAGAAACATCAACTCCTCAGCCAAAGCAAAAAGCTCCAAGAAGGAAATGGCCAAGCTATAAATCAATAGAAAAAACAACTTTTAAGAAACAGAAACAAAAGAACACTTTTGCCAGTAAACATCGTGCCGCTCATACACCCGAGGAGCCCAATTCATACCAAGGTGTGCATGCTCTGCCACCTCTCCTAATCAAAGACATATTGAACCCAGTAAGTTTGCAACAACCATGTCAAGCTCATGAAAACCTATGCCAAAATCAATATTTAGATTCAAATTTTCACGTACTGGAAGCTAAATGCAGTAACTTTATACCCATTTCATCCAGCTACAAACCACCGCATAATACATTCACTAGATCATACACTTGCAAGTCGTTTTCTGCAGCAGAAAATCATCAATCCAAGCCCATCCATTCAGATTCAGAAAACGAGTATGCATCTACTCATAAGCTTCCTGTGAATATTCCCTCTATTGATGAATTACGTAGAAACATATATTTGAAGAAATGTTCACTAAATTACATATTGAACCCCAAACGGACAGCCATTGATCTATCTTCCAATATGCAATTAAGTACCACTGCACCTTGTTATTCGGTTTCTTCCTGTTCATTTGACCATGAGTTATTCTCATTTAGTGACAAGCTATCAGAAAACATATCTACATTAACAAACTCTGATGGAAAGGAACAAGACTATACATTAAATGACATTAGTAGCTACATAAATGGCACTAGTGTGAGGATGTCGTCGTTGGCAAATGGTAACACAAATAACAAAAACGACTGGCTAAACCAAATCAAACATGTTTGCAATCTTCACCCTCCAGCCAATTCAAATGATCCCCTAGATTTATTATGCTATGATAAGTATATGATAATATTAAAATAATACTAACAGCTATACCCGTTAAGTTACTATTGTTTCTCTCATTTGGTTCGTTTAAGTAGTCACGATGAGCAAAAACAAATAACATTACTGTTGGTAAAAGTTTGACTGAAAGTGGTAATTACATAAAATCATCGTCATCTAAATCATCAAATTGACCATCATCCATATCATCAAAGGCATCCTTTTTGAACCCGCCACCCACATTTGGTCTGGCAAGAGGCTTGGCCTTCTTCTTACCGGCCCCACCAGTAGCAGTACCACCAGCCTTCTTTAATCTTGCTTGTCTTTCTTGTCTTTCTTTGTCTTTGATCACCACATTTAATGTGCTTATGACTTTCCTAAGGTTTTCCACTGATAATGGCTGTGACAAGTCTCTTATCAAATCAACGGCCAAACTAGATGCATATAACAACGAAGAGTCTTCATTTAATCTTGTCAATGAAGTACCAACAGTCTTTCTTAATTTTTCATATTCTTGTTTGTTTGTAGGTTGAAACAATGGATGTTCTTCCAAAGGTGTATCCTTAGTTAATGCTGGTCTCTTACTAGCAGCAGCAGCAGCTAATTGTTGTTTGGTTATTCTTTCTCTTGGATGTTCATTGATATCGAAATCATCATCGTCATTATCGTCGGCGACGCCCAATCCTCCAAACAAATCAGCAGCATTGTTCAAATCGGCATTCAATTCAGCTTTTTTCAACAATTCCTTACGAGTTCTTTCATCTAATTGATCAAATTGCTCTAATTCTTTTCTTTTGGCGTCTTTTTTCGCCTTTTCGGCATCCTCTTTGGCTTTTAATTCAGCTTTTCTTTTAGCCTCTTGCAATTTTGCTTCCTTTTTCTTCTTTTCTTCTTCTTCAGGATCGACATCCCATGATTCTAAGACTGGACCATCATCTTCCTCATCTTCCCAAGATGCAGCAACGGTTTTTTTACTATTAGATGGAATATCAAAATCTTCGTCGTCCCAACTCATTATGAAATGCCAGTTATATGTTATGAAGGTGGTGGTACTAAATTGTAGTAACAAGTAGTAGTTTCTTAGATCTATCTATTTATCTATGTGACAATACTTCAATCAAGAAAATTTTTTTTCCGTTCTCTTTCTCGTTCTTTTTTTTTTTGGGTTAACTTCTGCGCTATACGCATTCAATTTTGCAAGTTGTCAGTCAATCAGTCTAATTGTCACAACAGAATAAAGGGATTAGACTTTTCGTGTACTTGTGCCCAAAAATAAAACTGCGTGCACTTCTGTTTCAAACTTTAATATTATAATTAATTAATTTGGTGTGAATCATGAGATCACAATTTTGTTCTACAAGCCTCATTGTATATAAAGAATCCCTTATTTTTTTTTTTCTTTCCTGACACTCTGTTCATTTCATTGTCCTTTAATTTATCCTACATTCAAACCTATACTTATTATTACCACAAATAGTGTTGCAACCACTGAATCTACCCTATTCCTAATCCATTATCATCGGACAGTAGGACTTATTATATTTGTGGCTTTTGTTTTTCTACTTGTTTGTTGTCAAAACTGAATCATGCCCCCAAAACCATTAGTTCCACGTACACTTCATATCCCTGGTGTTAAACGCAATGGTGATTTACTCTATTATATCGGCGATAATGGTATAACATTTCATCCTAATCTAACCATAGACCGTAGTTTGTTGGGTGGGATCGGATTGTTCTTTAACCCTGGTGAGGGTGGTGGAAATGAAGCCACCCAGACTCCTCAAGGTACAATTGTGAACAGTAATGTCAAACAGAGTTTTCAGTCCGTGGCTGATGTCGAATTGTTACGTATTCCTAGAAGGTCAACATACACTATCCATACATTGGTTAGATTATTAGAGGAACTAAAGATTCGTGATAAATTAATAACCATTGATAATATTAATGTTCCACCAATTAAAGAATCGGAATTAATTATTAATTTCTTGAATTGCATGGAGCCAACCACTGAAACTCATATTTTGATAACCTATTTTCTTGCTTTTCACACAATCAAAAAGTTTCGTCAAAGATTGTCTCCCAAATCGCCATATTATCAAGAATCACCAGTTATGCAATTGAATACCTATTTGAATATTTTAAGTGCAACTTCAACAATAAAATACCCTGCGGATCATTTCCACAAAAAGCTGGATTACATCAGTAGGGATATTGACGATGAGTTTGTTAGTACCTATTGTGAAATGAGTCAAAAAATCAAACTTGAATATGAATCATTAATTGAACAATTGCACGCATTGTATCATGATGTACCACTTTTCGATATTGCAAAGTTATTATCGTTTGAATCATATTTCCAAATTTGTCAAGCGGTTAGATCAAGAATCCTCGAAATTCCTCGAGATGCTCACAACGATATTGATGATGTTGTTGGTCCACCTCTCAAGAAAATGAAAGCGCGTGAAGCTCAAGGTGAGCCACTGGAAAACGCTGTCACTACTGGTTTACAAGAGCTTTCCATTAATCCAGAGGAAGGGAAATCCAATGTCGGGTCGGGACGCAATGACACTGAACATACTAATAACACCGATGATTATGTAATTGACGTTTCTTTGGTTCCGATTTTGGATTTTGTCAACCATAATCATCATAGCAATTCTTATTTTGATATTGATAGACGTACTAACGATATCGTATTAAAATTGAGGTCCAATGTGCAAATGATTGCCAACGAAAAATTTGAGGTTACAATTAGTTATGACCCTGAAGATAATATCAAGGAATTTTTATACACGTATGGATTTTTTCCTAAAATAGTCAACAATAAGATTGGTGTCAGTGCCAATTTTAATGAAAATGATAATATCCAATTATTTGAATTGAAATTAAACAATTTGGACCGTTATATTCCTAAGAGTCAGTACTTGTGTAGGTGGTTGAAAGTCTTACCCCAAATTCAATTGGTTATCAAGTATGCTTCTTCTGATACTGTTGATAATGCAAACAGCAACAATGAGTCCAACATGAGAGTTTATTTCAACTTTTTCTCCAATAATTTACCATTGTTGTTTATTCCCGAGATAGCTTATAATGCAGGTTGGTTGGATGTTTTAATACCTCATTTCATTAAATATAATAATATCCCTCCAAATTGTCGTACTAATATTGATGCACTAGAGTTGGTTAATATGTTTATATATCAAGAAAAGCATTGTGATTATATTAATGGTATTGATCCAATTGGGGTTAAATTGACTACGACTAATGATGATAATGTTGGTTCCAGTCGAAAAGCGCCAGTTTTGTTATCTGATTTATCCAATATTTTACAAGTGACAAACTCTGATTTCGAAGACTTGATAAAAAAAACACTTGAGTTCATTGTTACTGTTTATTTAAATGAACAAGTGGAACATTTAAAGGATCAGTTGGACTTAAAGAAAAAGCTTGTCATGTGTGGACTCGCTAATAACTTTGATGAATTGGTTGATAAATATCAGAGATTTAAATTTAGAGTATTTCAGCAAATTATCAAGCAATACAAAGAGGATCTTTCAAGCTTGATTTTACCTGAAAGTATCGCCAAAAGGGCATGGGAGACTAAATATCGAACACCACCCCGAGAATTTATTTTTGAATGTACTTGAGGAGTAAAGTATAGAAAAACAGAAAAAAAAAAAGAGTATGTAGATTTTCAATATAATTATTAGTATATCTTTACTAAGTAATGCTTTGATTGTAGTGCTGCAGAAATGGGGACAAGAAGCTGAAATTGAGGATAAAAGACTGAAATTTTATTCAAAATGACATTAAGAAAGAGAAAAGAGACTTCTTTATAGCAATTAATGTGTTTGCAACCTATATTAAGCATGTATGTTGCATCTCTTTATACTAAAGTGAACGTAACAGGGATTACCACTGTTTGATTATTCGAAGATTTGCCCGAAAGCACGTGATAAACGACAAACTAGACCCAAAAAATGTATTACTAATTGAATAAACGGTATGAATTTAATATGCAGGAAAGATTGTTCTAGATCATATATTTTCAGATTCCTAGGTTTCTTTTACCATTAATTTGAGTTGAAATTGAGAAAGAGGCGATGACCAAGACAACTTGTTGGTGTAAAAAAAAACAATGATGCAATTGATATATTCAATAACTAGTAATTAGTAATATGTTTTGTTGAGTTAAATGATGAAAAAGATAAGCAAGATAATTGATGATGATGAATAATAAATGTTGATTTCTCAGCAACGATCTACTGCCGCGGCCAATGAGCCAACAATTTTGGCGGAGAATCGTCCGGTGCGGATTTTCTCAGTAATTCAAACGTCATTCTTATTCTCGCAACAGCAACGGAAAAAAGAAGAATATTAGTAATTCACCCCCGTCCACCTACCACCACCACGATCCATTACTAACCAACAAACCACCACTGCCAGCCACCACCACTTGAAAATTATATATAAAGACAATATTGTACTTTCGAGTTCACAAGAAATATTTTTTTTTTCTTCTTCACCACTTTTTCTTTTTTTTTCCATATTCCCTTGTTTTTTCACCAACAAAATAGATATCAATTCTATTCAACCCTTTAACACTTAACACATAGTTATATTTTTTTTCAAAGATGGTTCACGTTGTCACTGAAGTTAACGAATTCCAAACCCTTTTAAAGGAAAACAACTTAGTTATTGTTGACTTTTTTGCCACTTGGTGTGGTCCATGTAAAATGATTGCTCCATTATTAGAAAAATTCCAAAATGAATATTCTAATATTAAATTTTTGAAAATTGATGTTGATCAATTGGGTTCTTTAGCACAAGAATATAATGTTAGTTCTATGCCAACTTTGATTTTATTCAAAAATGGTGAAGAAGTCAATCGTGTCATTGGTGCTAACCCAGCTGCTATTAAACAAGCTTTGGCTTCTCTTGCTTAAGAAGATAGTCTAATAATAGTTTTGGATGATTGTATTATTGATGATGATGGGTGTATATTTACAATTGAATGGAATAACTATAATTGATGTTTACTAGTTTTATATTTGTCTCCTACTTATAAATATATGCGTATATGTATTCGTTTAAATTATGTTGTTATATAATATTTTTGACAAATGTTGAACAAACCAGCCGAAGTAACTATTCTTTACTGTTGCTTGTAGAAAACTTATGAGTTCATTCAGACAATTGAATAGTAATAAGTGACTTCCAAGTCATGTCCGAAATGTAGTTTGCTCTGTATTTCTCTCTTTATATCAATTGAAAGGTGATTGCCATTTCTATATGTGTTGGTAGAGATTTGAAACAATTCTTTAACTCTGAATCGATCGTTACTGTGTAAGAGGTAAATGTATCACTTTTTGAAAACACACTCAATATATTTAATATTCAATAACTCAATTGCCTCTCAAAATCAAGACAAGAGAGTTCCTATTATGTATATATAAAAAAAAAACTAAAAATCTAATTTTATATAATTTTATCAACTTGTATTGTTTTGTTCTCTTTTGATTCTTACCCATTTCCCATTTTTTTAAAATTCTCACCTTTATTCATGATTGCCACCATTTTTGCAATAATAATCCAATAAAGCTTCATAAATCATATAATATTGTGTTAATGTCTGAACCATTGATATTCTCAATTTTCGATAATGATTAGTGATTTCAAATATTGGATCACTATCGAAATCATCATTCATTTCTCCATATTGTTGTGCACGTTTCTGTTCAATGTAATTAATAATTGTATCAATGACACAAAATGTCCCTGTTCTACCACAACCAGCTGAACAATGTACCAAAGTTGTCAATTGATCATCATTGTCACTGTTATCTTTGTTTTTCCTGGCAAGTTGAATATTGGCCAAAATCGATTGTTTCAATTTTATAATTTTCAAAATATCTTGAGGATTAGTTAAACTCCACATATCTGCCCAAGACAATAATTGAATTTGATAAACTTCTAACCCTTGAGAATTGTCAAATTGGGATTCACAATCATATTCACCTGGATTTGATGATGATGAACTTGCCGAATTACAATCAACATTGAATTTACGTAAGATCAAGCTCTCATCTAATTTATTCTCTTCAATCAATGATACTTTAATAGCATCTTTATAAGATTTATAGATCCCGCTTTGCCAAAATGGTGCACATTTCGTAACCCCATTTTCAATCGAATCAGTCAATGAAACAATAAGAGGGATTTTAAATTGTACCACCATCTTCCATAAATCACCCATTGTTTCATCTAATGGACCTTGTGTAGCAATATACCGATTCTTAATTTGATTGTTATTATTATTGCTATATTTTTCTGGTGGTTCAATTAAACTGGCATTGATGTAGTTTTCAAACACAGGCACTTCATCATTATCATTGGCCTTATTGACATGACCTAATTCAACTCTAGAATGATCATATAAATATATATCCATATATCTATTCTTATGACCAAATTCAATACCACAACTAATCTTAGGAATAATTTCACCCTCATTAATATCCACATTTGTTGGTGAAGCATTTTCCTTGTTACCATCACCTTGATTCCAACTATTACCTTCTTGTTTCTGTTGTGAGTTGGCTCTATCTAATGAAAAAGCTTCTAATAATCTTTTTTGTTCCAACTTTTCTAATTGATGGAAATCCTGATTGATTTTTGTTGTCACAGGAGCATCATTGCTATCTAATATAGTAGACTTCATCCATAATGGGATTTTTGAATGATCACTAGGGATATTATTCAATTTAAACAATTGGGCACTAGCATATTCAAATGGATTGACATTACTGCACGAAGTTGTTGCTGTTCCCGGGTTTGAATACAATTGATCATCATTAAACAATTCTTCATTGTGTCTAAGTTTAAAAGTTCTAGTTTGAGAAGGCAATGCGAAATTACTCGACAATATTGGAGTTGCAGCTGAATTATGAGGTGATGAAACTTCTGCTAATGAATTTGATCCTAAATTGCCATGAACATTATTAGCATCATTTCCTGGAATAATTAACGGAGGCAAGTAATTATTAACCGATATACCAGAATTAGAACTACCAGCAGCAGAAGCAGAGCCTGAATTTGAACTTGAACCGGTAGCAACTGCAGAACCACAAGATTCAAACAAATCGGGGAACAAAGCATAAAGCTCATCAAGCTCAAAATCCATCAAAAGTACCTGTCTAGTTGGTGAACTCATAAATAATGGACAATTGGCAATCTTAACGCACATATGATACAAGTTACATGAGTTCGGAGTTGAATCACATACAATCAAATTCCCGCTGCTTGTTTCTGATATGCGATTAAAAAAATCAGCAAATCTATCTCTCTGCCGCTCACCTAATGCATCGACTGATCTCTCGAATGAAAAGGTGGCTCGTTTCAATAATGTTGAAGGTAAACAAAGGTTAATACTGTCTTTGATATGTGCTTTGGAATATTGAGCAGATGGTCTAATATCAAGAACAATATTTTTGGACAGAGCCGCTTGAGCACCCATTTCAATCCGCCGAGGATATTTAAATCTATCGGACAAGCCTTCAATTTTAGGTCTGTAATTCAGCAGGGGAATAGAGTTTATTCTCTTTTTTTGTTGCTGTTGGATAGCCTTCAAAGATTCATCTAAAGATGAAGTTTTTTGTTTCTCCAAATGAGGCGATGGTTGATTTGTAGATGGTTTTTGAGGTGGTGTCGATGACGGTAATGCTGGTGCAGCTGGTGTACCTGGTGTACTTGTAGTTGCCGGAAATGGGAAAGCTTTATGTTCATTATATAATGGGAGTGCACTTTTTGGTGTAGCACTAATTGGTTCACTTGGTTTGAATGCAGTTTTATCATCCTTCGTGTCTTCCCCTTCCAATTCTTCAGCTTCGTCTAATAAATTCAATGATCTGTGTGAATCTAAAGATTGATTGTATGAGTGCTGTCCTTGTGATGCAGCTTGTGGTGGCGGTGGTCGTTGTAAAGAAGAAAAAAGCTTGTCTTCCACTAAGGTGTCGGTTGACAAACTATCTGGTTTATGTGACGATTTAGATTCAAAAGGTGTTGATTGTGAAGGTGATTCAAAAATCGTCGTATCGGATGCATTTGAATTGAGGGATGATAATGAATTATTACATGTTTTTTGTTTCAACTGGTGCTTTTTAACAGCTGATGTAGTTGGCTTGTTGATGGTGGCTGTAGCTGCATTCTCGTTATTGGTTGGCAATGCAGATTCAGTAAAATTGGATGAGGTTGGAGTATTTGATTGTTGTTGTTGGTGATGTTTGAATTGAGTATTGGATGCGTTATTAGGGAATGTGAATGTCATTGAATAATTAAACCTAATCCAATCAAACTATTACTGGTGTGGGACTGAACTTTTGTTGTGTGTTTTTTTAATTTTCTCGTTTCGTTTCAACCTTCCACTTTGTTGGTTGGCAGCAGCTCGTCAAGTTGGTTTGAAGTAAGATTCCAAAGTTTAACGATGGACCAAGTATACTTGTCTGTTTCCGATTGAATGTTGTGTTTGTAGTCTAAACGATATCCCTCTAAAAGCAAGAACTTAAAAACCAAGAACAAGAGGGGATGGCAAAAAAGGAAAATCTGTGTAGATCAAGGTGAATATGCGTAAATTGCAGCTATAATGAAAAACACAGCAAGCAACCCAAGATGAAGCAAAAAACGGAAAAAATCGTCAACAGTTAATGAATATGTGTTGTGAATATAATCGGTATAGTTCTGAATTTTGAATAATAAAAAAATAGATGAATAACGGGGAAAATGTGAAATGAAAAAAAAAAACTGTTTGAATAAGGTTGATAAGTTTAGATGTAAGTTATTAATGAAGAAAAATATGAATAAAAAGGATTGGAGTAGTTGTTATAGAAAGAAAGAAATGTGGAGTTGGAAGATGAAGAAGAAGAAGAAAAGAAAGAAAGAAAGAAAGAAAAAGGGAAAAGAAAATTTTACAAATCCATACTTGGTGATGGTGGAATACTTTAAATATATATAGATTTCTCCAGTGAATATTTTTAAACACCACTCTAAGGGATAATTATTATTATTCGGAACAGTATCTTTCTCTTCTTCTTCTATTGCCTCTTTCCCTTCTTGTACTTTTAAAAATGTTTGTTTTTGTTTACATTACAAATTCTTGGTTTAGTTGGTCAATTATTAGAGAGAATTGGATGACGACGGTTGTGTAATTTACTCATGTAAGCCCACTTATATGATTATTACACATATACATTATATAACTAATTTATTGTGTAACTATTTCTCGCTTTGAATGGCAAAAATATACTCTTGGTGTGGTGTCTTGTCTTCCTCCTCTTTACGCTATTAGTTGTTTTGGAGTACCCTCAGTTGATCATTTGTTTTCCTTTTTCCTCTTTTGTTATAATCAATGTTGTTAGTTTTACTAACTGATTGACCAGCATTTACGAATACTTCCAATAATAGTAACTATATGTACGTATGTATGTATGTATGTGCGTATCTGTGTTTGTTGTTTGTGCTCAAATCTTGATGAGAAATTTTAATAGTGAGGAAATAAAGTTAGCCAAAAACAACTAAAATTCAAACACAAAGAAAAATTTTTTTGTTTTCTTTCTTTACTTAATTAACAAAAAAATTTCTCACTACGTCATATCTTTCCTATTTTCAATTATTATATTGGTTTGGTTGTTTTGTTGTATACAGGATACATATACGGTCGCTCTCTTTAATTTCACTCAAGTTTGGAAATTACTAACCATCTTCTTCTCTTCCTAAACGAAATGTACTTTTGTTGTTGTTGTTCCTCCTTATTATACACACTTTTTCAGAGTATGTTCGTTTCTTTTCGGATTTGGTTGTCAACTGATTGATTGGGCCCTTGTTGCAGGCTATTATAGCCGCCACCACCAAGTTTACCACTGAAACTACTGAAACGAGAATACCATTATATCGTTCCCTCCCTTCTCTTCTCCTTGGATGCTTTGTTGTGCTCACCCCCCCCCCCCTTTTCTGTTTAATCTGTATTTCATG
>OBUW01000068.1_pt1 | contig 79600 bp, 44 predicted proteins | sample 1475761 | NCBI WGS metagenome assembly OBUW01 (sample SAMEA2579908, study PRJEB22360) | human gut metagenome | biome: human gut; feature: human-associated habitat; material: faeces | place: Denmark | collected 2008/2010
CATTCATGAATAATGGTTCAACTTGAGTCAGAGGAATTGAATACTAATGGAAATCCCATAAAAATTACTATACTATAAATTATCTTAAATTAACTGCTGAACGTATGCACTGAGATTGGCTACGTCGTGACAAGCGCTACGATCCTATCACCAAAATAATCGAAATAACATCACTTCAACTTCCATTTTCCTTATCTGTCGCTCTATGAGCTGCTTCGACCTTTAGTTGATTTGATTTCTCTATGTTAACTATATTTTCGTCCCATTAATTAAGCCCATCTAAAATATATTTCACTTCTGTCCACATGTAGTACTTCTCTCAAGAAATAAATTAGATGTGTAAACATTATTTGCATTCTGTGTACTTAGATTATTATGTCGTAAATAACATGGTAACTTAACCTGTCACATTCGGTCTATCTGAGCAACATCACTTAAATTGAGCTAACTATGTGACAGGTGTATAACTTTTTTAGTTAATGGTACTTAGCGCTAACTTTTTTGCACCAAAAATTTGCAAAACATAGCTAAAATTATTGCACTTAAAAATATTACCCCTACAATACAAGCATAACCACTACTCTATTAGTCCTATAACCAGGCCACTGCATTCTGCGTATTGCTGTTGCACCCACTTTTGTTGGCGATTTGTCGTGTGCACGTGCCGTAAGCCGTTTTGTTGGGCAAACAATATGGTGCGATTCAAAATTATGAAAAAAAAACACCTGTACTTGCATACTCCTACGTTTAACCACTGACAACATGAATTTGATTGACTTGCCTGTACCTATTAAGAAGTCGATAATCAAATATCTACCGCAACAAGCACTCATCAACCTATCATTGGCAAATTTTGAATTCTATCAGCCATGTTTACAGCAATTGTATAAGAATATCACCATCCAATACAACCCACCACTCAGGCCCAACGAAAAAGACCGTGAAAAAGACTTCCAAGACTCTACAAGAACAGTTATATACGGGTTCAGCAATCCAGATGGCAAGGTGGTGAGCAAGGAATTGAACTTGAAAATGATTTATGCGAGGTTGGTTGTGTTACGACAATCGATGACTATCAATCGGGAATTGATCGGGTACATCAAACAGATACACGTATTAGGTGAATTATCTGATTTTAGCGACTCAATTATTGAAGAGTTACAGAATTTGGCGGATTTACTTGCTGATTTGGATACTTTTTATATTGGCGATTACAAAATCAGACAACTCATTGATTTGACACGGTTGAAACTTAGATCTGTCGTTGTTGACGAGCTCCCCATTGAAGCCACCCCCAAAATCGAAGAGTTACTTATTGGAGAAAATACACACTTACCAAACCTTCACAAGTTCAACCTCACCTCGTTGATTTTGCCCAACAACACCCAAAAGTATTGGTCATGGATAATGGAAAATGTGTTCACCCTCAAAAACCATGTTTTGCAATTGACGAAATTCAAATTTGTCTTTAGCTTAGATATGGCGTTGAATGCCAAGTTGGTGCGATTGATAGACTGGGAGAAAATTACCCAATTAGAATTGATACTCGCCTATACCCCACGGAACGATGACGATTACGTGATTGATTGTTTTAACTTAATCCCCCCAACACCTAATCTCAAGAAACTTTCTATAGTGCAAGGCGACACCTACCCAACTCATCGAGAGAATGAACTTTTTGATTTGAATGTTTTCAATTTCCTTACAAATTTATTGACTATATGTGATTTAAAGTACTTATCCATCAAACACAGTATCCCCAACATTGGCAACTTAGAGGATGGGAGCGAAGGCAACTACTACCGTCGTTGGGAGATGTTTATGCTGACCTTGCCGAAAATTATAAACTCCCACAACATAGTGCTTATTTTCCCCAACTTGTTTCAATCGTTTGCTGGCTATGAACAATATATGAACACAGTGTTATTCAATGGGTGCAAATGCAAACACTGCCAAATATACCTTGGAGATTTGGACGAGTTTATGATGTACCACAAGTACTATGACGCATCCACCAATGCAAAACGATACAAAGACATGAATGCTCTGCATTTATTAAGTGAGGTCGGACAACAGTTGAATTATCGAATGGTACAGGACGAGTTATTGACACAATTAAACCATTTATCGTTTCCCTTGGTAAACACCCTTTGGGATTTTCATACGAATACTAACAACAAACCATTTAAATGCTATGACATACAAACTGTTGATCAGGGAGAGTACGATGAAGTGGACTATGAGCCTACTTCACCAGCAGTTTGTCGTTTCAACAAAGTGACGTATCAAGGGGTTCCCAAAAGTATTGGCCACTACGTAAATCAAACGATTGAGAAAATTGTCAACTTGAACCGTGGTAATGCTGAGAGTGTGGATATCAATATTGCGCTTAAAGACGGTGGTGACCTAGACTTTAAATTGAACATGAAAAAGTTGATTATCAATGGGTTTAATTACATTATAGATAAAGAAACCAACGGGACCCATTTCTACCAGAACGTTTATGATTAATAGGGGGGTTGGGGATTGTTTTAAAAAATTGGGTGATACATAATTGAAGTTTTACCCCCAATCGTATGTGTTGCTCTATTGGAAGGTATGTATCCTGATTAGAAGGAGGTGCTAGTAATTAGATTCTAATACAATGAAATAGATAAACTAATAAATAGGCTATGAGGAAATGGTGTATTGTTTAAGAAAAGGAATTCTAGGAATAAATTTGTACAAAATAGGAAAGACATGGAAACAAAGTATTGTTCTAAATAACAATGGTGTATTGTTTGTTTGTGTTATTCCTTGCTAGTTGCGGATTATAGGATATACAAGTTTTGGACTAGTTTTGGCCACCACTTAAATTCTGGCAAAACTTGATAAACGTTTGAAAAAGATCCGCAATATTGGTACAGCTTACCCAAACATTGTCTTAGATCTTGCAAAATTAAACATATTTTAAGGCGGGCAGTATGGTTAGCAAGGGTATTTTTTCTCTGTACTCCAAGATTTACGAAAACTGTTGAGATTTTTGAATCTTGAAGAATAAGCACAGTATGCAATAATATTATACTTTGATTGACTAGACAACATAATTTCGACCAAGAATTGTAAAAGCTGGCACATAATTGTTTTGCTATTGTTCACCAAGTTGCGGATGGTAGGAGTGAAAATCCGGTATCTTCTTTCTTTGTTAGTGGTTTTGTATCTTGAAACAATATTCAGTAACGTAAGCGGAATATCAAAGCGAATTCAATGAGTTTGTGCAACTAAATTTAGAGTTGCTTTTAGTTTACTAAACAAATTTTATCCTTGCTAATCAATACTATCTATTATGCACGATCTAGCAACCTTAAAACAACCAATGGAAAAATAAAAAAAATTCCCTCATCAATCTGGCATGTTCGAATTGAAAAAAAAAAAGAAAACAATAGAAATACAATACAATAGAGCATAGAACTGGCCAGAATGTGAGACAATAAGTCAGAACAAGTGATTGCCAGTATAGGTAGGGAGAAGCAACAAAGAGAGTTTACACAGCTGAAAACAATCATATCGACGGTTATTGCAACTTGGTTGCTATCTCAACTATTCGTAATGGTCCCATTTTCAGCCAACACAATTTCAGAGAAGACGCGAAAAAGGACTTGGAAACTTCATAGTTTAGAGCCACAAACTATAAGAAATAATAGTACGATCTAAATTGGTTCCCTAGGATAATGCCCAACAAAGAAATCCCCCAAATAATTGTAAATTGTTCAACCTTAGTAACTCTATCTAGCATTGCGGAGTTCCTTGAAAATGAATTGGTTTGGTGTTCCTACCTGTTCAGTACTTGATCTCTAACTAGACAAATTCTTTGGCGAAAGCTCAACTTTTGTGAAGGTCTTTCTCTACTATGAATGTGACTCCCAGCAAGTCTAGGTTTGGCTGCACTATGAGTTTAATTTAGTTTTATCGGGCTAATACTACTTATTTCCGTTATCGGTGTGACCCCCCAAGAAAGGGTATTACGGGGCTCATAATTTTTTTTTTTGGCAAGTAGGGTGAGATTGAAAAAAGAAAAGTGAACCAGAGCAATAATTGCTATTAATTTTAGTTTTTAACTCACTAGCTATACTTGGCTCCCAAACTGATTTTGTAACCCTTTGAGCAAGGTTGTTGGTCAACTGCAAGATCAACTAAGCAAGATCACGCCTTATACGCAAGCCCTGCCAAAAAATAATTCACTCTTGAAACAAGGAATTAGCAGCTATTAGGTAGACTTTTTTTTGTACCTGTATTTCGTTACCAACACTAACCGAGGCACCACCCAAACTCATATAAAAATGACTAAGAGAAAACAAGTAAAAAGGGGGTTAGTTGGTTTTCCGGCAAATTTTAGTGCTGAATAGTTTAGTTCCATAATTTTTCTAATTTTGTTGAACGATTAAATTCCATCGCTCAGCAAACTTTTGTAGATTAAAAGCTTTTTTGTAACTGTTTTTTTTTTCTGTAGTTATCGCGTAACTTTTCCCTTTAGAATTTCTAAACCCTCCCCCCCTTTCTTCAAAACATTGAAGACTTTAAACTTTATCATCACCACAAAGACTTATCAAGCTCTAGCAAATTTCAGCTGACACCAAGAAAAACAACAATTAACATTCTTGGTGTTAAGAGTATATGTTGGTGTACGGATTAAACATGCCTGTTCTTAACCCCAGCAAAAAGACTATTCTAACATATCTTTTTGATCAAAAAAAAAGAGAATGTATCTATTTGTAGTGCATTGTTTGCTCTCCCCTTTTGTCTATCCATCCCTTTATCTTTTTGCCAAATTCCAACACAAAATGTTTTAGTCTGCAGAAATGATGACTGAAATATCCCTTTTCTTCAAAATTCATATTTTCAAAATTTAGCAAATGGTTGTACTAGATATCAGAATTTCATCTGGTGAGTTTACTCAACCATAGTAGTCTTTTTTTAGATCAAAAATTAGACTTATGAACCCTATGTTGAATAAAGTTAGTGTTCCCCACAGCTATTCATAAAAAAAAGCTTAACAAAAAGTTGAGATTATCAGCAACGATCAATCATGTCATTCCAGAGATTGTGTTTTAGCGCCTTCCTATGAACAGATAAACTATTAGTTGCATGTAGATCTATTGTGTTCAGATTTAAACTTCAAGAATAGTTAGCTCAGAACAGAGACGACCTGAAATTCCAAAAATTATAAAGTTTACCCCAAAAAAAGTAACGACAATAAAGGTGCACCAAGAAATAATGGTTGTAGTTTTTTCTTTATCTTTTTTAGATCACTTTATTAGGGAGTATCACTAATTAGCAATTGTAGCCCTTGCTCGTTATTGTTGCTTGATTTTTTCTAAAAACATTTGCTTAGCACTATTGTTGTAAGACATATTTATCTATTGTTTCTCACCCTTTTAGACAAATGATTAGCGCCCCTTTTTAATTTCACTTTGACACGATCACAGCTTATTGTTTCATGCAGCATGAGCTTTAAAGTACTAACTTGTTTTCAGACTATCAATCTATGTGTTTGTTCAAAGCCAGGTACTCGAGTCGCTAGTCAACAATAGGCTGTATCTTGCTATCCATGTAGTGCCTTGTCTACAGAAATTTGCTTTTTTAGTTCACAAGCATGTGAATTTTTTGTTTGGTATTTGACGTAAATGTAACATGATTACTTGAAATTCGATACGATCTTTTTCGTCGTCTATGGAAAATTTATCAAGTGCTACTCTGTGATATTTTGCAAAACCAATCTCATTGTTCCTTGCATGAGAATGATTTCGTTGTCATCAAAGAAATATAAGCTTTCATTACTACAACAAATAGCACATGGTACTACTTTCCCAATTAAAGTATGATGTAACCGTCGTTGTCCCCTTATGTCAAATGCAAAGTGAACATTCAAACTTAAATGCGAGGAAGAGCAATTATAATATTACTTCTTCTAGCTTTGCACGATAATATTTTCATCATTTCTGAGTTTATTAGAAGAAACGTTAATATTATTTCAGAAAAGACTACAATAAATTGTTGGGGTAATTCTTAGCGGTAGGTTCTCCTGCCCACGTTGCTTTACACTGTAGGTTAAATTTATTTTCTTCAGGATATTCCTACCCCTCTAGGTTGTACTAACCATTGATAATTACTTGCAAATATTTTTTTCAAAAAAAGAAAACCCTTTACATAAATAAGCTTTATATAATTATACGTTGAAAAATGACCCTAATTAGTGTGCAGTTTTCAAATCTTAAATGTTTCTCTACCCAATGATTACAGAGATCATCAACACTTGTGAATGGACATCATATCTGTACGCTTTTCTAGGCTGCGAAATTATGTAACTTCTTGGTGTACAAAAAATTGCAACCCCTAAGAAAATCATAAGTTTATATCCAAGAAAAAAATGGTTTATAAGCGTATAATGAAAATAATAATATTATTAACCACGATGGCCAAAAGAAATCTAAAGTTGGCAATAATTCGCTAGTTGGGGGGAAGTTGCCAATAATAAATGAGCAGGCGTTTTGATATTTATAATAATAGGTCACCTGTTTTGAGTATTTCCTACAGGGACTTTTATTTTCATAAGGTGGATATGCTATCACTTGGTGAAACAACTTCAAATTCGTGTACTTTGCTTATGCCAGATACTTAGCACTGGGAAATTGTTACAACCCCATTTCTGGAAATGTAACGTCACCTGAAACCATCTTATGGTCCTGCCATTGGTGTTTCATCGTGTTACAATGCTAGGTTTTTTAAATGTCTACAAGTCAATATTATATTCAAGATAAACTTTTCAAAACATCTGATTTATTATGACATTATTCTTGTTGACATTTTTTTGGGGTAGACAAGAAATAATTGCAAATAATATAGAACACTTATGCCACGTGGGTGGATTTAATAGAATCGTTGTCAAATATTATCTCTAGAGAATTATAAGGGGAGGAGAGAAGATCTATGGCAATGCAAGAAAATGCAAGATCATCGTAAAGAAAGTATAAGAATAACTCGATAAGATAATATAAACCCACTTGTTTGAAGAGTACTTACTACACGGGGTTGTCTTAATACAAAGGCGGCAGGGTTGCAGTACTTCTGTAGTTTCTAACCTTTGTATTCCTTAGGCCCTGGAATATAATACTTCCTGTAGTAAATGTCGGAGTTTAAATTGCTGACATTGCAAGAAAATAAAACCAATATAATATTTTTTATGTCACGAAAGAAATGGAACAACAATGTAGCACCAAAAGGGGTAGAGACTAGGCAGTACTATATTTGGAGGTAAAAGTATATTAGAAAAAGAACCTATACATGAACCAGTAACCATAACAAAAAAAAACTAAACCCAAGCAATTAACCATCCAAATTTAACCCGTTTTATAATACAATTTTGACCACATCTATACTAGGCTCTTGGTGTTGTATTTTGTTCCAACATGTGAAGCTTCTAAAGTCCTGTGTTGTTGTCTGTTGCGTTTGTTTTTCCCATTGGTATGAGTCTTGTAATGTTGATTACAATTATCTTGACGAGCAAAACGGGCTTCACATGTTGGCCATGGACATTGGTGTTTTCTCTCTCCAGTATGGATACGATTGTGTCTAGCTAAATGTCCTGAAGTAGTAAACGATCTCGAACACACTTTGCAGACGTGTTTTCTTCTTGGGTCTTTGCTTTGGGTGTTATTGTTTGACGACAAAGCAAGGGAGTTGGCCAGTAAATCACCAGTAGAGTTTGACCGTATTTTGGCATGATCAAAAGTAGTCGATGTAGGAGTAATTAGCCCTGGAGATGGTCTGATTATAATCGGTACTCCATTAGTGTTTTGGTACATGGGTTGTTGGTGACGTTGTTGATATGATGCTGGTGGAGGTACTTGGGAAGGATGGGGATAAGGAGGAGCAGCATACTGATAGTTGTAGTATTGTTGATGGTATGGCTGAGGTTGTTGTAGTGTTTGTTGGGGTTGCAAGTGAGGTGATTGTTGTGACAATGGAGTAGCTGCTGTTGCTGTTGTTGGCGAGCTCATTGGATATGGTGGTGGTGTTGGTAAACGATGTTGAGCTGGTGGTCCCATATAGTAGTTATAAGGAGATGTTGCTGTTGCTGCTGCTGCTTGGTTGGTATTGTTGGTTGATGGTTTGAATTCATTTGGCAATGGAATGGAAGTAAGAAGTTCGTTAAACGAAGGTAACGAAGTTGTTGATTTTGTTTTTCCACTGCCAGGTTTCGACAACGTGCAACCACCGTCAATTATAGAAGCTGTGGATGTACTACCAGCAGCACTAGCATTTAATAACTTATTTGTTATTGGATATGATTGTTGATAAAGCATAATGATTGTTTGATTCTTAATGAAACTAGCAGGGAAAAATTTTGAGATGAGAAACAGGATAACGATGTTTTATTGTTATTTATATAATACCTGTTTCAGATTCTGGAAGATACTTGAACAATGAGGTTCTCTTGTAAAGCAAATTGTAATAACAAATCCTAGTATATAATAACTGATAATAGGATTATTTTTGATATTTTTAATTCTCAGTTGTAAATAATAAGAAAGCTGATGATTTTTTTTTTCTCTCTCTATTTTTTTTTTGCAATTAAGTATAATATTGAAATAAAGAAAATTCACTTCAGTTAAATTATTTAGCAGCAAAAACAAAAATATAATATTGGAAAATAGTAACCTGGACGTTTATTACAACAGTTCTTAATGTGTAACGTCTGTGACAAACAAGATGAAAGCAAGGAGGGGTTAATTATAATGATGAATCCCTAGTTGGTATATGTAGATATAATAATAATAAGAAAAAGGAAAAGGAAATCGAAAAATCCAAAACGAACTCGCTCAAAAAGAAGAGGGAAATCTTCATGCCTTTATACCGTTTGGTTCATTGCTAGCTTGTTAGGTATATGTGTAAAAAAGGGAAAACTCAAGTATAGTGAGCACTACTTGAAATTCATTTAGATTACACAAATAACAACAAAATTAAAAAGAAATCACGATTTTTTTTTTATTTTTAGGCTTTCATTGTTAAAGTAAAAAACTACACAAAATCCCATGAAGGCATTTTTCCAAGCTCACAATTTGTGACTTCAAAAAATAAAACTAAAACTAAAATGCAACAAACAACAATCAAGGAAAATTCATAATTATACAAAAGTGCAACAAAAAAAAAAGTAATTAATACATTATACAGATATATGTAGGTAGGCTAATGCATGGCTATGTGCCAAATTTGAGTGCTAATTTTTATTTTGTATCTCTTGCAGAGATTATTTTTTTTCGCATGTTGTTAATTGCATTGAGATTATTTTAAACCAATCTACATAATTAACTATTCATGGAAGTTAAATGAGCTTGGTAATTTTGGAAATAACGGCAAAATGGTGTGTTCCCTCTAGTCTGTTACCAAATATAATGCTATAGTGGACTTTGGGCAAACTAAGCTTTCTATTAGTGGTACAATTTCTTAATTTTCAACAATGGTGGAGAATGATATTGCTAGGTCTTCCCTAAAGAAGTCATCCCGTTCTTCCATCGTTGCTGTACAGACATAACTCAATGAAACAACACCATACAATGTGACACCTTTCCGGAAGACAATCATGTATTGTTATACCCATTTCTTGGTTGTTTTTAATTGCAAGATCTTTTTACATTATCTTATTAGATGATTATTATACACCAATATGCTAATTATAAATGATTGTTCAAGTTATAATTCGTGTTGTTACATAGAAACGAGTTGTCTCAGAGGTGAGTTAGGTAGATTTGTTTTTTTTTTAAAGGATGCAGCTACTAGGTATACCACCAAGTGCATCTCATAGTTTACTCTTCTTGAATCTAAACAAACCTATAAAACCAGCAGCTAGAAAATGAAACGTTTGATTTTATTCATCAAACTCTGAATTGATGCGTTTGTATACAGGTATGCATGCTTTTGTGTAGCACAAAGCTACCCAAAATATCTCAAGCTGCAATATGTTGTGATAAGACCTGTCTAAACGGGATTTGTGCAACATAATTGACTAAGAAACTCAACAAAGTCAATACTCACCACCAAACACGTTTGTGCAAATATCTTTCATTGAATTACAATTGAAGTGGAAAATCGTATGGTGCAGCATAATAAAAAATCTTCACTAGAAGCAGAGTGAACATCATCGAAGAAAAAGAGGCAGTTTTGGAGTACACCAAAAAAAAAATCCCGTTGCACCCTCTTTCAGGTTTCATTTTCCCTTAGACCACCTCAAGCCTTGGTTGAAAATTATAAACTCCAATTTTTTGGATAAAAAGAAAATAAACAATCGTACTATTCTCTCAAAGAAATACTTTTAATTGCTTATCCCCCTAAAAATACCAACAATACAGTGCATCAGATGTTAACTTGAACAACTTATCTTATATCTTCCGCTAAGAAAAGCCTGCATAGTATGCTATTGTGTACAATCATTTTGACAATATTCACACTACTTCCCTTTGTACGCACCTCGCACGACATGATACTTTTCGAGATAATAGTAAATACCTAAAGATCGTGGCGTATTGATTGTTTTCTTAAAAGTTTGTGAATATACGTATTTTCCTTAATGTAGAGTGTGCACTATTGACTACTTTAGAGAATAACATTCGGATTTGCTGGAGGAAGACTGATGTTTGTGTTGTCAAGAAATTCCTGTAACCATCAAGAAAAAAAATACAGACGTGGGGGCTATCAAATATTGTTGGGGGCAACAATGGTAGCAACCATCGGGGGATGCTAAGATGTTCAACAAAAAAACACTTATCTCTAAATACGGATGATGGCATGTTTTTTTATAGCCAAGCAATTGGGGTTTTGATCTAAAGTGTTTGTCCTAGATTGCGAGATAAACCAACAACAATAGAAAAAGTCCGAATTGGGTGTTTCGGATTTTGGTGCCCCAAAAAGATTGCACCAAAAAAACATTTTAGTCATGTGCGGCCTAAACCACTACGTAACAGTAAAACTAAATTCCCGCCCATCGAGCACGATTAAAGGCAGATCTCCTTCTTTTGTTGAAGCGTTGAATTGATGCCATCTGGTTAGTTGCTCAGCGGTTGTTTCGACTATTTTCTGGTCATGACCCCGCCTTGTTTTGAGTGGTCGTTGGTGTATAATTCCTTATCTGGGTTATGGTTAAATTAGTATACTCACAATGCAACTACACAATGTTGCAAGAATAATTGCTATCTGAAACCAAGTTTTTGCAGTTGATAAAAACTCAGATGATACCTTATTGTTTGGCTTTTTGGGGGTAAAAAAGAAAGATACGAAAATATATAGCCCAATTCGTATACTTTGTGTTTCCGATACCCATGGCTATAGACTCTTCTATTGTTTGAAAGTGCAAGCCAACAATTATAGCAATAACAAATGTTCTTGCTCTTGACAGATAACTGTAAAACAAAGAAAACAGTTCTTCTAGATGGATGGCGGAAGTATTTGTCCACCAGCAAGTATAAATACTTGAACATTTCTTTGAGAACTGGGTTGGTCGAGAATGTACCAATATATATTTTTCGGGGTATTGATTCCAGATTGAAAGTAACGCAAATACTAATTGCAAGATGCGCTAGTTGAGAATACCTATGCACGCAAAACCATGATATTGGGATTGACATTTTTCTTTATTATTAGGATAGAGTTTACAACTTCCAATCGAATGCCAAGTCAAAGTAATATTTAGGAAGAAAGGGATTTGCAAGTTCACCATTGATACGCACAATGCACCAGATAACATTTCCTGTATGCTCTTACACCTCTTGTCGAACAATAAAGACCGTCCAAATTTGGATAATGTCTTACAATGAAATACCGTGCTATTGTTTAAAGCTCGAAAAAAGTTCTGAATGGAAACTTCACCTGATTGTGAAACAAAGAAAAAAATAATTTTTAAATTGGGGGAGAAAACTCAATCGTCCCGAGAACAAACAAAAGCCAGTGACCGAAACAAATTTAGGAATTCCTATGGCTATTACTAAGCTAGGTTGTATTGCTTCTTGATGTTGCTGGATGTGCAATGCAAGATAGTGATCGTCGATCCATCTCAAAATCGTATAGTTTTTTTACGCTGTGGTTTTGTCACGAGTAAATACCACAAAGCCATATCGTTTACCCATGACAAAAAAAAAAATCGTACAATCCGGATAAACTTTGATACGACCAGAAAAGGTTAAACAAATATCCTGTTGCTAGAATTCAACTTTTGACAATGGGTACCTATAGTGTGGTAACTTTATGTAGCCATTAGAGGTATAATGGTGCCATGCTTAGAGGTAACAGCTGTTTGAAAGTAAGGCAATAATCAGTAATGCTTTACAGCACCTGTTTGGTGGTGAGTTGAGAACTATTCTGCATTGTAACCTAAAGGTACTTCTTTGTTGTAGCCTTGAAACAATCGGCTTTGGTATCTGTGGTTTTCCGGGCACTAATATATCACATCATTGCCAAACAAACCTTTTTTGAATAATGGCAGTGGTTGTTTTCTTTTGGGTATATTATTAAAATGTGCAGAAATTTTTTCGTAAGAAATTAATGTAAAAAGTTTTCAAAAAAAAATTCAATTCAACTATTAAATTTGAAAGAAGAGAAATCACCACTTATCACAAATTGTAGTAAACACAGTCATACTTTTGCAATCAATTGATTCATTCTAAGGTATCTATAATTCAATTTCCTGGAAGAAAACAAAAAGGGTTCAGAGGCAAAAAATTAACCACGCAAAGAAACCTTGTGTAACTATTGACAAAAGTTGTGGGATCCACTACCACATTGCAAGAATTGAAATTTATATGGGACGGACTTTCCCAAAAATGGGCTGATTTGGGCGTTCTCAACCATAAGTTTGAACACCGGCAAAACGCCTTTTTTTAATTTTTCCCAAAGCTAATGCTGTCCAGAAAATAACCTTTTTTCTGGCAACCAAGTACTGGTTAGGAGAATTCTATAAACAACAATATGCACAGTAGGGTTTTCTGCAAGGAATTTCTCTTTTTCCGGTGATTCCTTATAACCTACAACCAAGCTAGAGGCGGCACACACATCATATTGTTATCGTGTATAAGGTAAACTGCTTTGCAACAAATGTCAGAAGTTGTGTATATGCGAAACTCTTGATACAGGATTTTCAAGATGCAGCTTTCCTGAAATTCGTAATGGTGAGAACAATAACATATTTTGTGCCAAACCTCTCTCATAACCATCAACACTATTTTATAGAAATTAATAAAACAGTTATTACCCAATTTCATTTCTTAATTTTAAGTTTCTTTTTGTAGGAGAGCAAAAAGGGATAGTGATATCGGTCCCATACTATTGGTGGAATTATAAATTTAGAAAAACTAAAATGCTCAAGCGTAATTACGTATCCACTTATTAAGTTTAATTGCTACTAAAAATAAGCCATTTCTCTTACAGATCCAAAAGACTATCGAGTTGGTATTCAAGAAGATTGTAAAAACAACAGAGAGTACCACGTTCAGCAAAGAACCAGGACCTCCATCTAAGAATAAACTTTTTCGGAAAAACCAAAGTGGAGGATCCATCAGCTGTTTTTTAATTGAAAGCTGCCATCCTTTTGGTTTGGATACTATTTCGTTGTTTCTATTTTTTCCGATTTGAATCAAACTTGGTTCTTTCCAGTCAATAGAAATAGAAAGTTTTTTCAAAATTGTTTAATTTGTGTTGGCTGTGTCTGAGTATTAGAAAAACTATATTTAGCAAACTGCAATGTATACTTTTTTGGAGCAGCATATTCACAGTTGGAAGTTTCAGGTCTCTCTTTATTTTTACCTATTCTGGCCTAGTAATGGAAGCATTGAGACAATTTCACTGGTTATGATATTTTTTTGATGCTGTGGTGGAGGAAAGCATAGAAATAAGCTCATAACTCTTCCAAACAATTCCACATTATAATTGAGAAAATCATAACCAGTTCTGTAGACTCGGGAGTAAAAAAAATACTGGTGACATCAACTACAAATTGTTAAACTTGGCAAAATGGAAAAACATCACTGGTGTTGTATAAACTTCCTGAAACAGTGCCGCCTAGAAATTCTTCCGCCAGCGTGCAAGATCTCACGCCCCCCAACCTTAACCAGTACGCGTCTACAAAAAGGTCAGTTTCAATGAACAAAGCCATTACCTGTTGTTAAGATAGTGTTATACCTAAATTACTGCTTATACCACTCTTGGTTAACACACTACCATTATGACGGTGTACTAGCACCGCCACCTGAGTATACTATAAATACGGGTGCTCGCCATCTCTGCTTACGTAGTTCTATACTTTTACTCTTCATACGACTATCCTCCTTTATCCCCAATATACACACTAAAAGGACTAATACTCACACCCAGGGTTATAACAGATAGTAAAAAAAATAGTTTAATTAGGGATTTCAGTTTGCAAAAAGGGACAGGTGATATACTGAAATTCATTTTGCTTAGTGTTTCCGTAAATGCATGTTATTTTTCTGGAAGGGATTGGAAAGAATCATCAGTGAAATTGCTATAGCAAAACAAGTCGGAAATATATTTCCCTCGTGATATTGGAATTTTTGGGCGGCCAATATTTAGAATATTGGGGTTATGATACTTTCACTGAATAAGGCGGACATAGTTTTTTTTTTTTAATTCGCAGTATTAACAGTATTTCCAGCTCGACGTAAACTTTATTCTCAACTGTATTGGTCTTGTCTTTAGCCAATTATATTAGACAAGCTTTTGTTTGGGGAAGAAGTTTAACCTAATTTTCAACATGAATTTAACAAAGGACTTAGTTTTAAAAAAGAACGTTTACTTAACAAATAGCTAAAAAAGGACACACAATGTGCTCGGGGAGAAAGGGATGGAACATTATTAGTTTTGCTCTCTTTGTTTCTGGTTGTAGCAATCATACCAAGATGTTATAGATAAAAGGGTGTAACAATAAACGAGCTCATATTCCGCACACCACCTTCTTTTGTTCTAACCCTGTTGTCTTCGCAATCTGTATAAAGCAAACTCTAGCTGGGCTCTCAACCTATGCAATAGACTTATTAAGGTTTGAATTATTTTTCTTTTCTTCTACTTCTCTCACATAACACAGTGCAATAGTAAAAAAATATTATGTTTTCAAATTTCCCTTTTGGACAATATTTTCTTCAGATTAAAGAGGGCTAATAAAACATAACTATAGATTGCTTTTAGTTTGGTTTCTTGAGACAGTTGGCTTTGTGTTGACTTGCTTGAGTATGTAGAGATGCCTACTGGTAGTCTTGATGGGAAACATTTAGGTCAAAGCAAATAGCCATGAAAATGGGCTGTTTGTTTTGTGTAGCTTATTAGTCATTCATGCGTCACTGAACATACCTCGAGGACTGATGCTAGCCAGGGTTTACAAACCCTGGGTCTCTTTTAGTTTCCAACTAAACTATTGCTTTTTTCCAGTATTTGGTTGTGTGCATCATTCTTTTAGTTGCTGGTACAGTATAATTTCATCTCTGGAGACTGCTTAATATTGGGAATTTCATTTCTGAAAATCAACAGAATAAACTATTGTTACATTCTCTTGATACAATTTAGGTTTAGCCATTTCATGTCATTAGCATCAGAAATAAAAGTCTTCTATTCTCAAAGCCATCAAGATTTAGAATTTCATAAAAAGCCACTCACCCGATCTTCCGCGACAATTTATGTTTTTTTTTTTTTCTCGGTATGGTTGGGATACTAATGCCGAGAAGCAAAACTCCAATAACAATTCATTCTATGGAAATAGCATAAAATCATACAAGATTCTACTTTTCCTTTAGGCAAGTTCGCCTTTAGAGAAGATTCCATTTATCAGAGGTTGAAACTAAAAGAGGCGAAGAGCTACTTTATTGTCACCGAGCATGCTTGGAAAATTATTTTTTCTCTCCGACTTGTTTCCGAAACACCACAAAAACCAAAATGCGGAAATACATTTATTTGCGCTTTCGAATTTATTTTCACCTACAACCAGAAATCTACTACACACCAATGCAAGTTGTCACCTCATATTCTTATAGACCAAAATACATGACAACCAATCTTCTGGACCAGATTCCTATCGGTGAAAACATAATTTTAGATGCGTGACAGATTAAATAGTAAATGCTTGTCTGTTAGACGTATCTGCACTTTTTTTTGGGAAAGTGTGTACTCAAATGGCCGTCCAAGAACTTTGAATACTGGTCAATATCAAATCAGCTGATTTGTATCTCGCTCCTCTTTTGTAGTTTGAAAAGTGTCTCCTAACAAGGCTTTGTTAAGCTATCGTTGTCTAGATGTTTGTTCAAAAAATCTTGCACATGAGTTCCACTCGTTACGCAATTCGAATTTTGCTCAATAAGAGCACTTGCTTGAGGTAAGATGAAATTCTGTCTCCTCTAAACTTGTCAAATGGAATTTTGAAAAGGCAGCAAAAACGACAAAGTGAAATTATGTTCAACATGGGGCGTAGATATACATTACCGTTGTATATTCAACATCTACGCCAGACAAATTTGACTCTGGACAAGTCGACAAAGAATAGACGGTAGCCAAATACTGTTACTACTCAAGTGCACTTCCGAGAACTAAACACTCTAAGATACCCCTCATTTTGATAGTGTAGTCGTGTAGCGATCTACAATTTCATCTCGAGATGAAATTTGCTTCTTTACGTGTAAATTTCTACATGTAGTGACTACTGTAGAATAACTTGATGCTGTTAATCGTTCATACATAATCTGAAAATAGCCATAAAAGGAAAGTGGGGTATTCAACGGTAAAAAAAATATCGTACTATTTCCAAGAAATGAATCTAATATTATTTCACATAACGATCGAATCTGTAACAGATTGATATGATGTGTTGATCATGCTATATATTAGGTAGTCTCAATTTTCTGGCCGGAAAAAAAGGGAAAAGTAATCTGCCGAGGTAAACGATTACATAAGCGTTGAACGACGTCACCTATGTTTGTGTCATCAGCAATCCTATCGTGATCGGCACTAGAAATCAACTGTCACAAAAACACTTAAACACATTTTTTTACCAAGGACAGGCTATAGAACACTAAACTCTACTACACCTTTTGGTCAGCAAAAACTTTTGTAGAGTGAGGGATTAAACTGGAAAAGGAACGTAGAACTCATACCCTGAACGAGACACTGCAAAAAATCAACTTGGTCATCGCCAAAATAATACTCGCCTATTCTTTACTGATGCCAATAATAATATTTTAATATGACGTTTTGAAATATTTTTTATTCTTCAAAATAGATAAAGCAAGTATTCAGTTGACTGTCACCTATTTGACAAGAATCTCTTGCGCAAACGCACTAAGTACCACATGGGATGTATAACTTTTTGGTACTTTTCAGTAGCACAATGGTATCCAACACTGCCATCTTGGCAACTTTAACGGCATTAGTGCCATGTATTATTCAGCACACCTATCGATATCACCTTACGTGATTATCTCTAAAGGCTTTGAGGACAACCCCTCTCGAGGTATGTGTTGTAGTTCTAGATGTATAATTTTTTCAGTTTGACTTTTGTGATGCTAACAGGTAAAATCAGTCTTAAATCCTATTATGTAGATTACAATAGGTTTGTATAATGGATTGTACAACTGATCCCTTTCCTGCCCGTTTAAACTGGCAGGGTTACTCGTCCCCATTTTCTAACTACTGGCACAATATCAAATATACCTAAGTTTCTTTTTCCTCTCAATCATCATTTGATGGATTCAACAGTTTACAAAAATTTTCATCTTTTACCAAGACTTGCGTGTCAACTTGCAGTAAAATCTTTCTTAGCAGGATATTATTTTATCTCATCTAATTATTATACATATGCATAAAAATAGTAGTGCACAAAGGCCAACTAGCACAAGCCACTTTTATAGTCTTATCTGCATTTCCTGAAAACAATTTCATTCTGCAAAGGGATTTTTAAGGGATCGTCAAAACATTCCCTTGTTGTTTCTGTACCCTTTGAATTATTTTTGTGCATAAATTGATGTCACTAAACAACCCTTGCAAATCTTCAATCAACAATCAAAAATCAAATGTAGGATTAAATTAAAGGCATGTTTTACCGGAAAACATAAACATAAAACTTCAATCACACAAACTAAATGTTTGCTACATTAAATGAGTTCATTTCAAGTTTTATCCCTTCTGTCAAGTTTTCGGGGTCTAAAAATGTACGCCACTACAAAATACCAGGTCAACAGGGAATCCCCCTTTTAAAATTTTTCACCAATTCTATAATTTCTACAAATGGATGTACAACCTTAGCACTCTTTCTCCAAACCAGAATAGTTGAAGTAGTCGCTTTGGGACCTACAGATCGACGGTTGCTTGGGTAGATCAATCACGTGAAATAGCGTACCACTCACCAACTACAGGAACAGAAAAATACTTCAAAAAAATGTTCAACCCCAAACTCAACACTTCTTCCTAAACAAATCCTTAATCATGTTGGGCAGAATAGCTAAACGGTCGATCTCCATTACTACCAACACACCACTCAAACTCCCCTTCATCCCATTAGTCAGTGAAACAGGGTTTCCTGGGGCAATTGGAAACACACCATTATTGAAGTTACCAAGGATTTCCGAATCAATAAATCGTAACATCTATGCCAAAGCAGAATTTATGAATCCTGGTGGATCAATTAAAGACCGTGCTGCTTTGTACATTATCAAAGATGCTGAGGAAAAAGGGTTGATCAAACCAGGGGGTACAATTGTTGAAGGAACTGCTGGGAATACGGGTATTGGATTAGCTCACGTCTGTCGAGCTCGTGGATACAAATGCATCATTTACATGCCAAACACTCAATCGCAAAACAAAATTGAAACATTGAGATTGTTGGGTGCAGAAGTCCACCCGGTGCCAGCTGTTGCATTTACCGATCCAGAAAACTATAACCACCAGGCTAAAAGACACGCAGAAAGATTAGACAATGCCGTATGGACTAATCAGTTTGACAACGTAGCCAATAGACAAGCCCATATAGAAACCACAGGACCAGAAATCTGGGCACAGTTGGACGGTAAGGTTGATGCATTCACCTGCTCAACCGGAACTGGTGGAACATTTGCTGGTACAACGAGATACTTGAAGGACATTTCCAATGGCAAAGTAAAAGCAGTGTTGGCTGATCCTCCAGGTTCAGTATTATACTCGTATATCAAGTCTGGCGGTAAAGAAATGATTAGAGGCGGATCATCATTCACAGAAGGGATTGGTCAAGGTAGAGTTACCGATAACTTGCAACCAGACTTGGAGTTGGTTGACGATGCAGTCAAGATCCCCGATGAAGATTCAATCGCCATGGTCTACCGTTTGTTAGACGAAGAAGGATTGTATCTCGGTGGTACTGGAGCATTAAATGTAGCTGCTGCAGTAGAAGTGGCTAAACTGTTGCCTGAAGGCAGTAATGTCGTTACTGTATTAGCTGACCTGGCCCATAAATACGCCGATAGGATCTTCTCCAAAAAATGGTTAGCAGAAAAAGGATTATACGATGCTATTCCACCACACTTGCAAAAGTACGCTGTATTAGATTAGGTTGCATTTAGTCGTGTGTAAATAGACAAATAAAAATTTTTTGTTTTTTTTTTCACTTTTACCAAACACTGTGTGAAATCAAAATTTTTTTTTTTTTTGAGCAGCATTACAAAACTCATTCTTTTTTTACGGTAACTACAAGAACACTCATTGATTTATTAGATACTGTTGGATTTTTTGGTGTTTACGTTGAGAGAGAAGTACATAGATAGTGTTTAAACTACCCTTTTTTTATAGATTCCCAGCATAGTTCTTCCATTTATCAGTACTACCTATATGGAACAACAAATACATCAAGCGGTTGAAATAGCGTTAAGCGGGACAGCCGATCTAACATTGAAAAACCAAGCATTTGAGTTCATCAACCACATTAAATCAACAGAGGAAGGATATAAAGCATGTGTAGATATTTTGATCAAATCAAGCAATGAAAGCATCAACGACGGATTAAAGTTTTTTGTTTACCAAGTGATCGACGAGAATATTGACAAATTGAGTCAGGAACAGGTATTTACATTAAATCAGGAACTTTTTAAATGCTTGTCAAGTTATATCAACAATAATTTACAGGACCCTACTCATTTGAGAAACAAGTTTGCCCAAATTCTTGCGAAACAGTTTTGTCAAGTGTATATAAACATTTATCCCAACTTTATTAAAGATTTGCTTGAATTAATCAATGTATCGGAAGCCACTTCCACTAATCCCAACAACCTATTGGCTATTGATTACTATACGAGAGTTTTAATTGGCATTCATTCGGAAATTGGTGACAAGTACATCACAAGATCCCAAGAAATACATAATAGAAATAATCTTTTGAAAGATGCCATTCGTACTCAGGATATGCAACAAATGGTGACCAGTTGGATTCAAATCTTAACTAACCCATCGTTTGCGCACTCTGAGGAAATCTTGAACAACACTCTCAAGATAGTGGGGCAATACGTAAGCTGGATGGAGATTTCCTTGTTTATTTCACCAGAATTTATCAACACAGTTTTCAGCTTTTTACAGAATTCAAAATTGAGAAATACAACTTGTGAAACTTTGATAGATATAATTTCCAAAAAAATGGCTCCACAGAATAAGCTAGAATTACTTTCATTATTGAACTTGACTGAGTTTATTGGGACATTAAATTTAATCGAAAAAAACAAAAATGATGACGACGACGACGATGAAGATGTTGAGTTTATGGAATTTGTTGCCAAATTATTGAATCAAATTGGTCAAGAATTGTTAATAGTTTTAGAGAATCAATCGGGTTTATTGGAACAAGTCAACGCTCAATTGTTCAAGTTGTGGCCAGCAATTTTGGGGTGCTTGAACCACAATTATGATGATGTTTCTCAAAATGTGTTCCCCTTTTTACAACAATTTTTAACGTTGAGTAAAAAAAACCCTCAATTGTATACTGTGGATTTAATGTCTACTCTATTAAATAAATTGATTTTGAAAATGAGGTTTGATGACGACGATGACGGAGTTCTGGATGAAGACACTCAGGCCCAATTTTTGGATTTCAGAGCAAAGTTGAAGAGCTTTCAAGATACTATTGCCCTCTTAGAACCACAATTATACCTTGAAGCAATTCCAGTAATAATCAACGAGTCTATCTTTGAGACTAATGTCGATGACGTCAACTGGAGAAAAGTAGAATTGGGATTGTATCAATTGAATGGGTTTTCTGATAGTATTAGAAATAATGTCTTCCAAATTTCGAGAAATGAAATCAACCAAAGTAAACCATACTTGATTTTCCAAGAGTTTCTCATCAAGTTGATCAATTCAGATTTAATCATGAAAATAAACCACCCTATGATCCAATCAAACTTTTTCGAATTGATCGTCAAGCATTATAATTTCTTGGTTAGTCGAGAATCAAATTTTGAATTGATCATCAAGATTCTACAAATTTTCACCAGTCCTTTGGGATTGTTCAACGAAAACGAAAAAGTACGCATTAGAAGCTGGTACTTGTTTTTCCGATTCATCAAATTAACCAAACCTAAATTGGATAACGAAGCATTGATCGAATCTATTGTTGTGAAGATGCAACCACTTTTGGTGATTAAGGCAGAGTTACCAACAAAAGATGAGGACGACGATATCGTTGAAAACGGAAATTTCAACAATCAACAATATTTATTTGAAACTATGGGATTATTGATTTCTTTGATTCCTAATGAGTTATCGCAATTGAAACTGAAGTTGATCGATTTGATTTTCCAGCCAATTTTCAATGATCTAGAAAAATGTATTTCCATCCCTGAATCTCAACGAGAACCAATTGTTATTTTACAGGCACATCACTCTTTGCAAGCAATTGGTACTCTAGTACGAGGTTATGATTATGAGTCTGGCTTAAAGTTTTTGCCAGATGTGGTTGCCAAAATTGACAATGCCGCTCAAGTTGTTTTAATTACCCTAGAAAACTTTTCCAGTCACGAAATGATTAGAGATGCAACCAGATTTGCCTTTGCCAGATTCATTCCGATTTTCAAAAGTGACAATGATAATAACAACAAAAACAACTTAATCATTAGCCAGCATTTGTCGAAATTGATTACTATTATTTGGTCATCCTCAAATTTGAAAATTAGTGAGTATAGTGATTTCTTAAGTTTCCTTGGGCAAATTGTCCATAACTTTAGAACAGATGACAACATATACCAGTTATTAAATAACTTTATAACACCATTATTTCAAAAAATATTTCAGGTTTTACAAAATCCAGTTACCGAAGACGAAAACTTGCGACCAGATATTATCAGAGATAAAAATTCCCTTAAACGTGCAACTTTGAATTTCATTAGTTCAATTGTTATGAATCATCTTTCAAGTTTGTTGATCACTGAATCCAATAAACAAGAGTTGCCTGAAATTATTGGCAAAGTATTTGAATATTCTTATGATTTGAGTGATACGACCACGTCAAAATTAGCCATTGTCCAGTTGACTAATTTTGTCAATGTTTTTGGTGGAAGTGGGGGTAAATTGGATGACAAAGAGGATAAGTACAGTGAAAATTTACCACCAATCGAAGGTATAGATGAATTCTTGATCAACAAAGTCATTAACCTCTCGTTTGAATTACCATTTCAAAAACAAGAATTTAATTTAAATGATGCACAGTATCGATTAATTGCTCAAGAAATTGCCATATTGTTAAAGAGTTTTGAATTGAAAAAACACGACGAATTTATAGTTGTTTTGAGTAATTATTTGTTAAATATGGGATTATCTCAAGATTTGTGTAATGACTTTTGTTTGAACTTGCACAATTTGGATTTAAAAGATTTTAAAAAGTATTTTATCAGTTTTATCAACAAAATGAAAAGTGGGAAATAGAGTAAATACAGTACGTACATTATTTTATAGCATATATAAACAAATTGTTAATAGTTTTTTATTTGCAGTCGACATTGCACGACCTCTTCAAGAATCTCATCGCACTAACAAATTGAAATTTTTTTTTTTTCACATAAAAAAGTATCTCCTACATCTTTCCGTACTACACTCATCAGCCATGCCCACAAACATACAAGGAGAAGAAGTGATAATACCTCCTAAAGATGAAGAGGAAATATTGTTGGAGAAATTAGTATTTGGAGATGCCGCAGGGTTTGAAAATAACTTGAAAAAATTAGACAACTTATATGATTATTCAGACGAGGAGGAAGAGATAGATGAAAAAGGTCTGGAGAAAGAATCAGATATTGAAGATTTACAAGATGAAGACCTATTTTTTATTGATGATGGGAATAATGAAGAGCATAGCAGTGGTGATGATATGGAAATAGATCAATCCGAAGACGAAGAAGAAGGCGAAGATCAAGATTCAGATAATGCATGGGAGGATAGCGATGATGAAAAGGTTAACATTTCCTTATTAACATCAGATAAATTGAAAAAGTTGAGAAAAACACCACAGGATTCAGTTATATCTGGCAAGTCATATATTATTAGATTGAGATCCCAATTTGAAAAGATATACCCAAGACCACAATGGATAGAGGATATAGAAAACAACAGCGATGATGAGAAAGACTTGTCGGACGAAGACAAGGTTGACGATGAAGAAGGACAAGTAGGATCAACAACTGCATTATTAAACATCTTGTCAAGTACTGAAAAATTCATAAACACAAAGCAATTGAAACTAATTGCTGCAAATAAAATATCTATAACCAGATTGAAAGATGCAAACTATAAAAGAATCGGTAAATCGGGTATCCAGACCATTGACTTCCATCCAAACTATCCTATTTTGCTAACAGGTGGGTTTGATAAGACTATTAGAATTTACCAAATTGACGGGAAATCAAACAACTTTATCACTTCATACTTTTTGAAAAACTGTCCAATAATGGAAGCCAGCTTCTATCCACAATTGTCAGGCGATGACACCAAAACCAGCAACTTAATATATGCTAGTGGTCGAAGAAGATATATGAATAAAATCAACTTGTCAACTGGGGAAATAGAGAAAATCAGTCGATTATATGGGCATGGGCAGACACAAAAGTCGTTTGAGTACTTCAAAATAAGTCCTCAAGGTAAATACATTGGATTGACTGGTAACAACGGATGGTGTAACTTATTAAATGCTCAAACCGGGCATTGGGTTCATGGGTTCAAAATTGAAGGAACAATAGTCGACTTTGCATTTGCCAACGATGAATCATTTATTATGATTGTAAATTCTGCTGGTGAAGTATGGGAGTTTGCTCTCGAAGGGAAAATCACTTCCAAAACCCCAAACAAAATCATTCGCAGATGGTACGATGATGGTGGTGTCGGAATCACAAAGCTACAAATTGGTGGTAAAAACAATCGTTGGGTCGCCATTGGTAACAATAACGGGATAGTCAATATCTACGATCGATCAGTATTTGCTCCTGAAACAACACACCCAAAACCAATCAAAACAGTGGAAAACTTAATCACATCAATATCTTCGTTGGTTTTCAACCCCGACGGACAATTATTATGTATTGCATCAAGAGCTAAACGTGATGCTTTGAGGTTGGTGCACTTACCAAGTGGTTCAGTGTATAGTAACTGGCCAACCAGTGGCACACCTTTAGGTAAGGTTACCAGTATTGCATTCTCGCCAAATAACGAGATGTTGGCCATTGGGAACCAAACCGGTAAGGTCACTTTGTGGCGTTTGAACCATTATTAATAGAGGAAACAATTAATAAATGTTATGTCTAGATTGAATATGTAAAACCCTACAAATTACCATTTTTAACTAAAGACCCTTCGTTGTACAACTTTTCAATTTCCTTCTTGAAGAATTTGGTACATATTGGTCTTCTTATTTTCATTGTTGGGGTCACAACCCCTCTGTCAAGTGTTAATGGTTCAAATGCAACCTCTATATTATGTATCTTTTCAAACCCTTGAAGTTTACCAGCAACATTTCCATTGATATCTTGTAACAAGACTCTTCTATTTTTAGGAGATTCAAAAAATGCAATTACTTCCTCGTTTGTGCTGATATCTTTCTGAAACGTGGTTTTTATGTAGCTGCGGATACCAACAGGGTCGACACCAACAATTCCAACAAGATATGTCTGTAAAAAGTCACCGTGAACGAAAAGTTGGGTCAATAACGAATTCGACGACAAATAAACCCCTTCAATCTTTTCTGGGGTCACATACTCCCCTTGTGCCAATTTGAAAAAGTTCTTTACTCTGTCAATAATCTTAAACAACCCATCATCAGTGATTTGTGCAACATCTCCAGTGGAAAACCAACCATCTTTATCAATTGCCTTGCTTGTTTCCTCTTCGTTTTTGTAGTACTTGGTAAACAACTGAGCACCACGAAGCTGTAACTCACCACGAGGACCATTTTCATCGTTTAAATTGTATCCCATTGATGGCAACTCTCTGATTCTAGCTTCCATTGTTGGTGAAATAACTCCACAGGTCCCCACCGATGAGTGCTTGAACGGCAACGACATTAACATCCCAGCAAAAGATTCACTGCTACCGTAACCTTGAGCAAAACCAATACCCAAACTTGCTTTCAAAAACTTGATAGTGTCTGGAGAAATTGGAGCACCACCAGTAAAGCAAAATTCCATATTGTCAAACCCAATCGCTTTTCTTAACTTCTTAATCAATAATTGATCGTAAACGAAATGGTCGCCACTTTCACCATCTTTTATTTGTCTGCTGCGTTTAGTTTCAATGGCTCGGCTATAAAGAGAGCGAGTAACTGATGAAGTGGAGTCAATCGTGGTTGCCTTAATTCCAGCTTCGATCTTGGTAAATATTCTTGGTACGTTCGCCATAAATGTTGGTTTCCACAATTTCAAATCTTCGAAAAGAGTCAATGGAGTTCCACCTAGTCTTGGAAATGCTACTGACCCTCCAAATAAAAACATTGCTGACAGCATGTGTCTTTCAAAAATATGAGCTAACGGCAAAAACGCAAATTCTTTAGTTCCTTTATGGTGGGGGACTAATGCACTGTAACCAATTATTGCTGAAGCACAACATCTTTGTGGTAAAAGAACTCCCTTGGGGTTTGCACCAGTGGTACCTGAGGTGAAGGTGATTGTAAAAACTGTCTCGCTATTTGGTGGGCACTCTTTGTGAGGGAAAATGGCCCCAGTACGTTCAACTTGAGAAAAATCATACAATTTAATGTTGTTTGACTCAGCAAAATCCACCAAGTGTTGATCCTTTTGGGTTAAAGGTTCCATTGACACAATCAAGATAATCGAAGCCAAGCCTTGAGCGTCTTCTTTCTTCAAATCAATTAACCCACGAATATGTTCTTTGGAGGAAATGATAACTGGGGATTCAGTAGACTCTAAAATATATTTCGATGCATCATGTCCCAAAGTGTCATACAATGCAGTCGAGGTGATTGAGTTGGAGGAACACGCCAAATCTGACAAGATCCATTCAACTCTATTACCGGAATAGAATGTCACAACAAAGGATAAATTGTCGCTATTATAAGTTTTATAATCCTTGCTATGGCTATCGATCTTGCGGTGCGACTCCAACGAATTGTTTTTGAACGGGTTGGCCGATAACAAAAAGAACAACCCTGCAGCCAAATTGTTTTTCCTTTCATGGACCTCTTTGTAGCTGATTGAAGCGTATCTCTCCAAATGCTGAGAGTTTTCGTAGTCGTATTCATGGAAAGCAAGACATGGTTCATCAGCATATACCTGTGCTGAATTTTCAAATATCGCATGATAAGTATCTAATCCTTGAATTAAACCTGATTTGATTCCATTGGGAGTGGCTGCGTTACGGTATATTTCTGAAAATCCTGTCTCAGCAGTACCGGGAATTTTAACAGATTCTCCAGCAACCTCTTGCGGGAATGGTAAAATGTGGTTAACTAAAGTTTCTATTGGGTAGTCATTGGGGTTTTCAAAAATATAAGGTTTAGTGTCGTCTGCGTAGACGGTATCAGTTTCTGAAATCGAAGGTAACTTTGTCATTACTATTTGTTGATTCTTAGTTAAGCAAAAAATAAAGAAAAAGATATTAAACAGTATTTATATTTGGTAGTCCAGCTCATGGCCGGTCCTCGGTAATTTTTCAAAGCCGATTTCCCCACTGCAAAGATTTAAGCGTGTAGGTGAAGTTTGGCCCCGCAATCTCAACAAATTGAAAAAAGTTTACCGCCACAACAAAAAAAATGGTTTCTTTTTTTTTCAGGATCTAGTAGTTAGTGGGGAACGGAAAAGTCTTGAAATATTTTTCCCCCTACGGGATCTTGCGAAAGGGGGAATCCGGCGCTACTTATGGCAATAAAACTGTTTTAGCAAAAAACCGTAGCGGATATTCAGTGGTAGACATCAATGTACTTATTAATTACTGTTGCAATATCGCTTGTTTGTGCAATTCTTCTCACTCCATTCAACACCTCATCTGATACGTCTCTCATTAAAACTTCAAAATGGGGATTCTTTATTTCCTTTGTTGGAAAATTGAAATCGTCAACTTCAATTCCAGAGCTGACCTTTATTTGATTGCAATTTTCAATAATTATTCGGTTATTTTGAACAGACTGTATGATGACTAACGAATTGTGAATATTGTGTAATCTCGCCTGGTGGCATGACAATACTAGTATGCTATTTCTAACATCATGAATGAATACTGGACCCTGGACTGTTAACTTACATATTGATCTGTCGCCACCTTTAAGATGGATTGATGGAATTTCATTTGTAGTTTGTACGTAAGAATTGCTAAAACAATCAACTACCATGTGTTCATTCAGTGATATTTCCAAAATCTGGTTGTTGATTTTTTGTATTGATTTGGATGTGTCATCGACATTTTGGTCATTGGCCACCAGCGATTTCAATACGGGTGCTACTGGCTCTCCTTTGAATTCAAATCTCCTTTTGCTTAGCTGGTTTTGTTTCGACTGTAAAAGGTTATTCAATATTTTAAGCTTGTCTGTAGTTAGTTTCTGGATATAAGAAGGTTGATCGGGTGTTGTTGAATTTTTGCTTATCTCGTCAAGTTCAACTTGGATCTTGTGCAATTCCAGTTTATCGTTACATGATACGATCTGGGTGAAAAGGTCTATGATATGTTAGTTGTAGGTTGGCAGAAAGAGTATAAGCCTGGTACATACCGTTGACGTTATTCATTATTAGCTCAAACAAGAAAAGTGAAAATTAATCCACGCGTTTCGTGAAAAACTTTTGTACAGAAGTATTCTTCATTTGTTTATGGACCTACACATCTACCTATTAATGTTCAAATACAAAATCTAACCTTTCGTTGCCCCTATCAGTGCTGTGCTTACGATAATACTCCCTTTCCTCTTCAGTCATTTTATTCCAGAGTTTACCTTTTTGGTTGTTTTTCCAAATATAAAAGCATTTCGTAAACAACAACAACGGGATTAACAGCAATTCTATCAAAAACAATATGGTATTCCCCTTTTTATACAATGGGAAATCGTCTTCTCGATAAATGTTCAGAGCAATTATGGCCCCCATTTGAACAAACATATTGTATAGAGCAGAGCATATTGATCTTGACCCAACAGAATTCGAATTACGTGAAACCCAGGCAACACAGATTGCATGAATATATGGCTGTCCTAGAAACAAAGTCGACAACATCCATGTTGCCCATACCTGCTTACCTGACCCATGCCACCATCGAATGATTGCTATTAGGGGAACTGCGTATAATGGAGCAACCAAGGATACAAATGACCTCTCATTTGCTCGTTCAGATAACCACGTAATTCCCAACAAGAATGAAATATGCAAAATGGACGGCGGTATGGCTAACAAGTTTGTTTCGAATGTTGAAAAGCCCAACTCCTTGTTCATTAATGTAAAATATGTCCCCATGGTTGATTTTCCGATATGTGCAATAAACCCAATAGCAAAGATTGGCCAAAGATTATAGTCCATCAAACTAGCCCCCAATTCTTTAATACCAAGTGCTTGTCTGTTATTCATTGACCCCTTGGTTGGATCATCACGCAAGATTCGGTTGACAACAATTTTCTCTTCACGGTCACTAAACCACCCTTTTGGGTGCATCCAGTTCCTTGTTTCAACTGCTGAAGGTACCATCAAGTAGAACGCCGAAAGTCCAATGAAAAAAGTGATTACGCCTTCAATCAAGAATAACCATCTCCACCCTTCTAATCCGGCAAGGCCCCTCATTTTCAAAATACCGCATGCAAGCAATGAAGAACCGATTTGAACTACTGCTAAAGTGGTCCAAAACCACGACAATCTAATTGGCAACTCTTTGCTGGTGAAAAAATAGCTTAGCCATAGTACCAAGTCAGCAATAAACCCGCCTTCTAGCATCCCTATCAATGCTCTTGTCAAATAAAAGGATACTTTCCCTGACAAAGCTGCCTGACTAATTGCAACAACGGACCAAGCACACATTTGAATCGGAATGAAAATGTCTGGTCCCAAACTTTTTGAAATTAACTGTGAAGGTACTTCTGCCAATAAGAAGCAGCTGTAGAATAAGGTGTTTCCCAAGTTATACTCATTGGTTGTTAGAGCCAAATCGTTAAGCATATTATCGCTGATTGCCTGTTGAAGATTTCCCCTGTCGATCTGCAAGCCAACGAAAAGAAGACATGCCGCTAAAGCCACTCTATAGTTGAGCTTGCGAACAACATTCTGCTCTTCTTCTTTTGTCCATTCAAACTGCGGATCAAATGCAGGATAACATTCATAATTTGATGTCTGGTATACCTCTCGATAATACTCTTCAACTTTCGGATCCAAAAATGGGTTATCCCCGATTTCGTTTGCCTCGGAAGACGAGTTCGATGGTACGATAGTAATTGTGTAATCATCTTTTTTAAGCAAAGGTGTGGTGACATTAGAGGAGCTCGACAGTGAACGTGATAATTTGGTAGCAGTCATAACTGTGGCATCAAATTGATAAATAACAACCACTAGTTCACGAAATTGTTTTGTATAAATAGAGGAATATCCTGGCCTTTTATATACTATAAGAGAGGAAACTAAGCAGTAGATCAAACTAACATGGGTAGATTACTTTAGCTTTGCTGAATAGAGAGAATCTCAAGTTAGTCTGGATTGTGCGAAATTGTGGTGGTTCTTTTAGTCCGATGATGCAATACTTAAAAGGGGACTTTAGTTGACAACAGCTTGTCATGTTTGGAGCTATCTATCATTGTACTTGATTTTCCTCTTTGTATAATTCCATGGCTAATTCAATCAACTCTTCCACGGTTGCCAACACTTTTTGTGCCTGTTCTCTGACCAATAAATCGTTATCTGTTTCAGCAACATATTTCAATACAGTTATAACCTTGCTTTTGTACTGTTGAGGAAACTCGACTTTGTCAGTCTCTGATGTTCCTAGTATCAAATCATATATCAACATAATGGCTGCACGTCTCATTATAGCTTGATCCTTGTCTGTTTCTAATTCCAAAATACCAATACTTGCATCCAACGCATAGTTCAAATTATCAATCATCCCCAACGGATTGACCTTGCAACATGTACCCAACAACGACATGCTCGACATTCTTAATCTGTCATCTTTTCTATTGTTGCCTGCTCTTCGAATCACCGCCAATGTTGTTTCTACAATCAATTTAGCAGAATTCCCGGTAAATGTTTGCCCTGCTCTTTGAATATACCGAAGAATCACCTCTCCAATTCTTAGTTTTTCGTCCAACTCAACATCATCTTGTAAATATAACTTGCACAAGCTATCCAAAACTAGTGGCTCGTTCCACTCAATTAAAGTTTCAAGTCCTTTGATCACGTTGAGATATATAAATGGTTCTGGGTCTTTCAATTGTACGAGATGTAAATTTATTGCAAAATCCAATGTAATTACTGAGCTTTTCATTTCAATCAATTGTCTCAACAAATATAATCCATGGGCTCGAATGGGTACTAAGGGGTCGTTTAAATTGGTTATGGCCCGCTGCAAAATTTGTTTCTGGGCTTCAGATTCGTTGGCAGGAAGTATCTCATTATTGTTAGATAGTAAACTTTCAATTCTTGTGCATAATGCATCTGCTGAACCCTTAAGTGAGCTAGCTTGAAACTGTGAATTCGTCGATAGAATTTTTTTGATACTCGACAACAACTCGGAACCCTTGTTGTCAAGAATAATATCGTTTTCGGAAATAATTGCTGACAATAACTGGAGGAGAACAGTTATAGTTTGATCCAGATTAAACTCCAGCTCATCGTCATCCATTTCGTCGTCTGAATCTTCGGCGCTGTGTTCATTCTCTTTGCTGTTTGGCTTGTAGGAACTGAGAAAACTCTGTACCAATTCTAACATATCAATTGGGTTCGTTGCTAAATTCTCTCTAAACTTCTCCCCTATTTTTTCTAATAAACGTAAATCAAGAAGCATTAGAAATGGATCTCTTTCTTCGCCTCCTAAAATTTGTGTGTCATTGTTTAACCAGTTGTTCAAGATTTTTACAAATAGCTGTTGAATTAGACTATCATCCAATTCCTCCAATACCTTGACAAACAATTCGCAAGCAAAGTCCAAATCGTTCAAGAATTTATTGATTTTGGACTCTTTGCTCTGAGATACAAATTCGGGTTTTTCTGTCACAATTTGGGTCAAGTTGTTGTCGCCAAATTCATATTTCCAGTTTTCTCCATGTTTGTAAAGTAAATTTTTAGCTATAGTTGGCAATCCCAGATCGTCGATACCCTTCATTAATGTAAAATAGCTAGTCAAAATGTTCAAGGCGACCCCACCTTCTTTACCGTTTTGTTTTAGAAAGGTGTAATACCCCCAAAGTGGTAGTAACACAGGTTGAATAACAGCTTGGTATAAATCGGGTTCCAACCCCTTTTTGGTTAAAGATAATATCACATTAATATTGTTATTCAATTGGGCTTCAGTCACTAAGATACCTTCGTCTTTTGGTGGAGGATTGAAGTTGTTCCATATTCTTTGCAAAACAAAATCCGTTACAACTAGTTTGTTTCTCTGCCATAATTTTTCCAAAACATATGCCACACATGAAGTAACATTTGGTCGGTTGATATTAATCAACAAGTCATACATTTGATTCCCAACTGACATAAAATAACTCTTGGTGTCGACGTTGGCGGGTTTCTGCAAAACAACATTTGCCACATTATCAAACTTTTCGATGTTTATTTCCTCTTGGTCTCGCAACCCAAGAACAAACTCAATTAGTGTGAGTATACCATTTGGTCTTGAATAGTGGAGTGACCCCAAATGTGACATTACAAACTTTTTGAAAATAGCTGGAGATGGTGTGGTTAACAACAAAGAATATGTCTGGTATAACTCAAACGTCGATGCTATGCTTTCAATTTTAGCAAAGTCGATATCACTGGAATTAAACTGAGGGATGACAATCAATGTAATAGCCACAACCAAAAAGTCGGTGTAGCCGGTTCCCTTTAATAATAAACTAGCAACATCAGATTTTATCAGTAAAACCCGCAATAGCTTTGTATAAATCAAAGTCAAAAGCTTTTCAATATATGCAAAATCAGTCTGAGGCAACTTGTCAATCTTAATCAAGTTCTTGTTGTTTGAAAAATTCTTTAATTGCCTTTTTTCAAACTGTATACCTATGCGGAGTATATTCAAAGGCGGATACACGCCGTGTATGATGATGACATTAAGTAACTTACTAAATGTCTTGAGGTCATGTAATGAAATGGCAATAAGATTTTTATCGTCGTTTTGAATCGAGTTCATTGACAATTTCTGTATATCAATCAAATAATCTAGCAATTGCTCAATAACTTCATATCTTTTCGTAAAAGAATCAAACTCTTGTTTATCATTGAACAAACGTTGGTACAAGACATCGATAGTCAACTGATCATACTCTAAATCCAACACATTTTCCAATTTTTCGAATAACAAGTCGATTGGTTTGGTGCTTTTGATCTCGGGTTTATTGAGGCCCTTTCGTAATGGGTACACCTCATCCACAGATCTTTGAATAGTTGTCTTTTTGGGACGTAATGCAAATGGGTTCTTCTTGGGTGGTTTTGCCACTTTGGGCTCTTCGTCCGGAAGCTCTTCAATCTTTGGAGGTGTCATAGTCAGGTGCAATGGTAAAAGAAAGGAAATAAAAATGACTTGGAATTATGGTTACGTAATCAGAATTTGTAGAATTTTTTCTGGTCTACAAAACTAAATTCAATCTCATCTCTTTTTCTCTTTCTATCGCCAAACATACATCGCTAACAATGCTGGAAATAACCAAACTAACTCAAGAGGAAATGGATGTGGTAATATACGATTCTAGAGTAGGGGATCTAGAAACATTACAGGAAATTTTTGATTTAGAAAAATTGATAACTCCAAAGACATTAACTATAATCAAAGACGATATCACTTTAAGTACACCATTACATATGGCTGCAGCTAATGGACATTTACCTGTGGTTAAATATTTGATACTGCTCTTAGAGAAAGACGATGTCAAACAGCTCCTTGAAGCAAAGAATGAGAATGGAAACACTGCTTTACATTGGGCATCCTACAATGGGCATTTGGAGGTGGTTGAATACTTGGTAGAGGAAGTAAATGCAGACCCATTTATCAAAAACAATTCTGGACATGATTGTATTTATGAAGCTGAACTGGGTGGACAAACTGAAGTTGAGAATTGGTACTTGAAGAAATTTACTCCTGAAGATGCCTTCGATGTGCAAGAAAACGAAGCTGAAGGAACAACTAAAATTACCTATCAGCCAGGTAAGGAAAGTAAATTGGCAGATGACCAGGCCAGAGATGCTGTGTTTAAATCCAAATTGGACAATACAAGCACTGAAGGTGACAGTTTAGAACAAAAGACCCAAGCCTTGAACATAGATGAGCAATAGAGTAGTAAATAATGTAACTAATTCGTAACACAATTATGCTTTGATGTCTACATTGTAGAGTACAGCCATATACTTACCACGATTTGGGGTGTTTGCACGACCCTGGATTGCTTTTCCCATGTACGTGCAAGAATGACTAAAAGAAAAATTTTTTATCATTTTTTTTTTTTTTGGCCAATAAATTTTTCAAACATACAACGCCATTCATACAGATACCAAATATAAACTAATAGAACATGTCTGATTTAGGTTTTGATCCAAGTTTGAAGAAGAAGAAAAAGTCCAAGAAGGTTGCTTCTGTGGTGGACGACACAGATTCCAAGGAATCAACACCACAACCAGGTGATGCATCGGTTGATGATTTGTTTTCTGGGTTAAAGAAAAAGAAGAAGTCGTCGTCTAAGAAGTCAGCAGAAGAATCAGGGTCGCCGTCAGTAGATGAAGACTTATCATCGTCATTGGGCGATTTAACTTTAAAGAAGAAAAAGAAAAAGAGTACTAAAAGCTTGGATCTCAATGAGTTCGAGCAACAATTAGAAGAAGCAGGTGTGGAAGACATTACAGAATCTACCAATGGTGCCACAAATGATCAATCAGCAATTGGATTATCTTATCCTGACTTGTTGTCACGTTTCTTTGATATTTTGAAGAAGAACAACCCTGAATTGGCTGGTGACAGATCTGGTCCAAAATTCCGTATTCCTCCACCAATAGTCCAAAGAGAAGGTTCCAAAAAGACATTGTTTGCCAACGTTCAAGAAATTGCTACCGTTTTACAGAGAAGTCCAGAACATTTAATCCAATATTTGTTTGCAGAATTGGGTACTACTGGTTCCATTGATGGTGAAAAGAGATTGATATTAAAGGGTAAATTCCAACCAAAACAAATGGAATCTGTTTTGAGAAGATACATTATTGAATATGTCACTTGTAAGACATGTAAGAGTATGAATACCGAGTTGAAGAGAGAAAGTGCCAACCGTTTACATTTCTTGAGTTGTAAGGCATGTGGTTCTACGAGATCCGTGTCTTCGATCAAGACTGGGTTCCAAGCCCAAATCGGGAAGAGAAAGAAGTTCTAATCGAGATGTTCAGTATAGCTTTTGGGTTTCTATTTTTTTTTTTTTTGCATTGTGTATTATCATCTATGTATAGTAGGGAAGTAATTACATCTTGAATGTATATGCATATATAAAACTTCTAATTTATGCTGGTTATTATTTTCTTTAATGGTGAGCACCAACTACTGACTCCTTCATGGACCATCATATATTCAATAACTTCATTTTTCAATTCATTCCTCACTTCTGAGAAACTGCCCTGGCTCTGATACTGTAGAATCCTGTCACACATATGATAGACGAAGTTGATATTGGACTTGGACATTTTGTCAACACTATTTACTAATTTTGTTTCATAATGTTTTATTTCACGTTCTGGCAAGTCGATATTACATTGGAATAGTTTGTTTAGTATATCGATGACCTTGTGGGTGTCTATTTCCTGTTGAAGGCTTGCATGTTGTAATGGTTCTTTATGAGCTAGGGGTACAGGGCAATCATTCCAACCCTCTATAAGGTCGCCTCGTTGGTATTTAGTTAAAGTCATGGTAATAATCAATGAATAAACAAATGTTGGGTTCTGGGAAAAAAAAAACAATAAATTACGTGTTGTATTTTTACCGCAAATCCGCACAATACATTCTATACACCTATACTGCCAGAGAAATTTTAAAGCAACTTAAATGCATGTGTATTTACGTTCCTAACTGTCTCGTTAATTCCAAGACGTCATTTAACAATTCGTCTATATCAGGTCTACTGTCTGGGTTTAATTGTAAACACTTTTTTATCAATTCAATCAATTTCAGGTCGTAGCCATTGTTGCCTTTCGGTATTTCATATTTTCCTTGTAAGATAGCCAAGTTTAAGTTAGCACCCTGTTCTATCTCTAGTTTCTCGAATGGAGAATAGCCAAAGCAGCAGCAATACAATAAGCATCCTAATGACCAGATATCGGTTTTTTCCGTAATTTCACAATTAGTGGCAACATCAACCAACTCTGGGGCTCTATACGGTAAAGTACAGTGTTCTTGGGCAAACTCCTGTACAGTCAAGGCTTGTTGACGATTGCGGACCGATATTCTTGCTCTTGAACACGATCCCAAGTCACAAAGCACTGGCAACCCTTCAGCGGATAACATGACATTCGCTGGCTTCAAGTCATGATGAGCAAATGGAACCAACTCTTGCATCTGGACGTTGTTGTTGTTGTTGTTGTCGGTGCTGTTGGTAAAATCTTCATATTCGTCATCCTCACTAGTTGGCAATAACACGTCTTGTTCATCATCATCCAATCGTGTTGTTGAAGTTGCAGTTTTTTTGTGGTTGTGCATAACTTTCAACCCACGGCAAGTACCAATAAAAACTCTTAGAATTTCAGATTCCTCCATTTTAGAATTATTTAAAACCAACTCATTGATGATGTCCTGTAAAGACTTTTGGAAAAATGGCAATAGAATATAAATATTTTTTGACCCGTCAGTTTCCAGTTGTATTAATTCGTCGATACTTGAAATGATGTATGGTGATTTGAATCGGTGGTAGTTCTTAATTTCTCTAACAGCATTTTTAAAACTCTCATCTTGAATTCCATAGGGACAACGAATTTTCTTTAGAGCATATTGAGATGACGGTTGGCTTTGAGAAGACACCAAGTAGACATACGAAAACCCACCTTCGCCCAATAGTCTAATGATGCGGTATTTGTTGTTATTTATTATAATTGATGGGGAGGATAAAGTGGGGAAACAAGGCAAGCAAGTTCCAAAAATCGATAGTAATATATCCATGTCTGGGTAGGTGATATAGTAGTGATAGTTTGACTGATTGAAAAATGAAATGTTATAGTTGACTTTGTGTTGTTGTAGTCAATTGCTTGTTTGAAGGTGTAAGAGAAAGAGAGAAAAAAAAAATGTATTCGAACAGAAAAATCTCGAGACCCAAGTTCATATTGATTGTGCAACTAATAATGAGTAGTCCTCAACCTAATGATTCTAATTCAAAAATGCCATCCCCGATGTTGTCTAATGATACCTCGATGTTGGGTGATATTAATATAGGTACACCAATTGACTTAACAATTGATAATTCAGTAATACAACAAACCCAACAGGAAAATTTGTCAACAAATGATAACATGGAGGTGGACGATGTGGTAACAAGTGAAATAGCCCAGAATAGTAATGAATTGGAGCCTGCTAAAATTGAAGTCAAGTCTGAACCGCCAGAGCAGTTTACTCAAGAGCAAGCCCAGCTTGAGACTGAACCAGATGTGGATCCCATTGAGAAAATGAGATCGCTAGAAATCTTGCCTGACTTGTTTAATTTGTTATATGATTTGAATAATGAAGAAAACAGCAAGGTAACTCCAAAAGATTTTGATAAATACTTGGGGAGTCTAAGGTTGAAATTGAGTAATTTGAAAAATCTAATGCTGGAGGTTGAAGGTATCAATGAGACGTTGAGTTATACTTTGGATAAAATCGAGAGTTTAAAACAAAACAATATAAAGAAGGAAGCATTTCTACTGAATTTTAAAAATAGTGTTAACATGAACGAAGAGATATGAAGGGCCGTATTGGATGTCAAAAGAAGTTTGAAGTGTTTGTGTGCCAATTCCATAGAGGCTTCTGTGATAAAACGTAGTCATGCCAGAGAGGGAAGCAGAATAAGATTATTATGATGAGATAGTTTGTTAGAAGTATTGCGGTTGTGCCGCGGACATCTTAGACCAACAATAGAAGTCTTTCAAGTAGTTTGTCTTTTTGCAGCTTAATATAGAAAGTGCTTCAACTAGTATTTCTGTAAAGGTTGTCTAACTTTAAGGAGAAAAATGTCATGGCCTTGTGTATTTCGTAAAAATTTGGTTGCGATTTCAACCTAAACAAATGTCACACGTTTACGACTGGCCAATTTTCAAACTCAAATACCATGTCACTTGTTGTTGCTTAAACAAAAAGACCAGAACAATACAAAGTTTAAAGATGCAGTTGATTAAACTATTTGACGTCAAATCCAACTGTCTTTCAAAACACGTTTTTTCTTTGTATGTACGATGGTACTGTAACTTGGTTTAATTCCGGTACTGAGTTTAGGCAACGCCATCTGTACTTATATTACAAATAAACGTTCTATATATTTCTTAGAACATGTATAATAGAAACCACTGCATGACAGGTCTTGAAAATGGAAATACGGCTCTAGAATTTTTTTTGTTGGCTTCGGGTATTTACCAAGAACGGGTAACGGAGAACGGTTGACAAGCAACAATATTTTTTTGGGTGTATTCCTGTTGCCGATTTCTACCCAACGGATATAAGCTGACGGCCGATTCTTAAAGAGAATTTCTTTTTTTTTCTATTGTTGTACACGTTCTTTCTTTCTTTCTTTCCGCATTTTATTCTTCCCGTTATCAATTGGGGGCTTTTGCTTTTTTTTTTTTGCAGTACTTACTCATCATATAAATACAAGATTTGAATCTTGCTGTTTTGTATTTTTTCTTTTGATCTCTATATCATCAAGAAACTACACATGTCGACCGAAACAGTAACTTCCACCACTACCACTAGTCCTTCAACGAGCAAACGTCAGAAAGTGAGTGAATTCAATGATGGTAGAAAAACCCCATCTTATCCCTGGCTCCAAAGTGCCACTGACTGGTTTAAACAAAGTTTAAAACCTTCATATGCTGATGAGCAAGTTGAGAGACGATTGCTTTCGTATTTGCCATTTTTCCCTGAATCAGATGGTCTGCGCCGTGCAAGTGTAATCAACACAGATATTGGAAACGGGAACTATATTCATGAATTGTTTATTGAAAATCTAGAAAAAGACACATCAAAGGATGCGTCGTCAACAAAGGAAATTGTATTAGTGCACGGGTATGCTGCTTCCTTGGGATTGTTTATAGACAATTTTGATTCATTGTCGAGAATACCAGGGATCAAAATTCACGCGATAGATTTGCTTGGGTTTGGGTTGAGTTCTAGACCGAAATTCCCTCAATTTCCATCGAAAACTAAACAAGATATTTATAAAGTGGAAGATTGGTTCATTGATTCTTTGGAGACGTGGAGAAAAAAACGTAATATTGGAAAATTCATTTTGATGGGTCATTCCTTTGGTGGATATTTGAGTTGTGCGTATGCCTTGAAATATAATAAAAAGATCATTGAGCGTGGGATATCCCTGAATTTGATTGAAAAGTTGATACTCATTAGTCCTGTTGGTGTTGAACGCAGTCAGTATTCGTTATTGAAAAAGGAAACAAATCTCACTCCACAGGTGTCTCCCGAACAGGAATTATTGGTTAATCAAGAAGATATAGTGCACGGCAACGAAATAGAACAAGATCCACGAACCAGAACAAGACGATTGTTGGAGTACATGTGGGTGCATAATTACTCGCCGTTTGCAATCATTAGAAATGCCGGTCCTTTCAAATCTAAACTCATATCCAGGTGGACAACACATAGATTTTCCCACGTCTACTACCAGGATGAGCAACAATTTAAAAATATCCATGATTATATATACAGGATCTTCAATGGCAAAGGCTCAGGTGAATATGCCCTCACCAGGGTATTAGATGTTGGTGCTGTGGCGAAATTGCCCTTATTAGACAGGTGTCCAGAAAAGTTTGTCAAAATGAAATTGCCAACATTGTGGTTATATGGTGATAAAGATTGGATGAATGATGAAGCTGGATTAGAAATGACTAATGAGATAAACGATTTATCAATCAAGGAAAATTCCGAAAAACTTGCCAGTTTCCATATCATATCGAATGCTGGACACCATCTTTACCTTGACAATCCACCGGAATTTGCTAAAATTGTATTTCAATTTTTAAAGTTTAAGAAAGGGAAAGTATAAAGGATGTATAGATAGATAGTCGTAATTGATAATTTGTTTATTGTATGGGTGTAAACTAAGAGAAATTACTAGCGTGTAATGCTACTTTGAGATATTTTCTGTCTGCAAAAGCATGTTCGTAGTTGAACTTCAGATTGTAGTAAGAGTGAAAGAAGTTGTTGAAATCATGTTTGTGTCAACTTGTTGAATATTTTTTCGGTGATTGTTTCAATAATCACATACTAATGTGAAATTAATTTTAGAACTTTGTAACTACCTAACACTAGTGTTTACTTATGAATAATACCCCCTATTCTACACTCATGCTGATGGATGTACTTTTATAAGCCTCGTTACTACAATTAATGGAATGTATTACAAACCGGTTCTAGGAAAGACTTGCTTTGTAGATTCTCTAAAACCATTCATCACCTGCTTCAATTAACCTCATTTCTGATACAGAAAATTCCAACCTCATGCAATTATGAGAACAAGCTGATAGCTAGTAAGGTGCATGGTTGCATACATTGCTATTAACATGTTCAAGGTTAATTCGCGGTCGTGCAAAAGTTATACTATTTTTAGTAATACTTTGTGGTGGTCGTTTCATCATTTTTTCTCTTACAAAGTTTCAGCTTTGAATGCAAAAAAATAGTTGTTAGCCTTTCCTTTAAGCCCTGATTCGGGCTTTGACCACAAGTATAGAGAATTCGCTTCTAAAATTGAATGATTGCAAAGTAGAAAAGTTTTAATGGCATGCTTTTTTTTTTCAAGTATTAGTGTGTGCTTCATAGTACAGTTGACAGATAATTACAAATTAGTAGTTGATATGCAATTATAGATGTGTAATTAGATTGTGTAGAGCCTCGCTTAGATTTCCTTGGTGACAGAATCAAAAGAGAATTTTCCCGAAAAATGGTAAGACCTCTGTTATGACTGCAAATGTCAAATACTATGCAGTTCGTGGAAGAAATTACAATTCTCTTACAAAGTTTGTAAATAAGAAAGCGGCAACCCTCCTCTTTGCAACCTTTTGGGTAAGCTATTTCGGTATTTGGTCAACTGTAAGCGAAAAGACTGGCAAGTAGCAGCAGATTCAAGGATAGAGACAAATCAATGATAGCAAATGCCCAACATATTCAACTGAATCATGAAGACTGTATCTTCTGATTCTTTCAACCCTAGCATGGGTATAAATGGGGGACAACATTTCCAACTTTCTGATCATTCGAAACGTTCAATAACCAACAAACATTATAGTTTAATCTACAACAAAAATGAAATTCACTAAAGTCATCACTGCTGCTTGTATTGCTTCTTCTGTTGAATCTGCTGCTGTTCCAAACTTAGACAAGAGAGGAGGTGGAAGATGGAAAGGTGGTAAAGGTGGAGAGCCATGTGATACTCCAAAAGCTCCAGCCCCAGTTCCTACAACTACTCCATGTGACACACCAGTACCAGTCCCAACTACCACTCCATGTGACACACCAACTACTCAAGCTCCAGTTCCAACTACTAGCACTTCTCCATGTGATACTCCAACTACTAGCACCACTCCATGTGATACTCCAACTACTATTACAACTCCTTGTGATACTCCAACTACTCAAGCTCCAACACCAGCTACCACTTCTTGTCAAACTAATGTTGCTCCTGTTCCTTCTGGAGGTAATAATGGTGGCAATAATGGTGGTAACAATGGTGGTAATAATGGTGGTTCTGGAGATGATTGTGATGATGATGGAAATGGTACCGACAACGATTCTGACAATGATTCTGATAATGATGCTGGTGATCATTCAGATGATGACTGTGACGACGGAAATGGAACAGACAATGACTCTGATAACGATTCCGACAATGATGCTGGTGACAACTCTGATGACGATTGTGATGACGATGGGAATGGCACCGATAATGATTCAGACAATGACTCTGATAATGATTCTGGTGACAACTCGGATGACGATTGCTAAGTATTTACCAGCCTTTCTGAATAAGTTTGCTTATTTTTTAGTTTAGCTCCTTTTATGTTTTCTGTTTTAGTAATACCCATATTAGTTTTAAGATTAGTTGTTTATATGATATCAATATACAATTACTATGGCTTTAAATTATGTGCTTACTGTTTGATGTTGTTGATCCACATAAAGAAGATCAATACGGATCTTCAAAGTGATTGAATCAAAGTTTGGTGCTACCTCAGATTTGAACAGTAGCTTGGCTACATTGAAGAGGTTAATCGTATACTGTAACAATTGAAAAGTCGATAATTGTTATGGTTACATAATTTTGCAGCAAGTAGAACTAGGATTCTAGATTTCCATATTCAACCTGATAATAAATTATGTTTTATTTTATCCCTATTTATTTTGAGAGGAATAAAATCTTCATTCCGCTAATAGGAACTGGCCCATAACTTGTGAATTCATTGATTATATTGCTATGGTAGTTGATCTGATTGTTGCAGATACTTGGCAGAACACGAACGTTTGTATATAAAAATTTTAAAAATGGTAATTTGTTCGGAAAAGGAACAATTTAAAACAGATATAGAAAGAGGTGTTCGTGCATGGATGCTTGCTTTTACTGCAAATCTTATGATTAGTCGCAACAAACTCATTTTTATTAGCAAAATATTATGGGGTTAGGTTTCAGCAACGAATGCGAAAAAATAACAACCTATACAAGCTTCCGCTGATCTTGCTAGTTAAATTTAGCAAGAATAACTTTCAAAACCTTCTTACTGATTATGATCATTTGGACTAGTGTAAAAGATAGGTGATCATTAATGATAATGAAAATTGGTAAAACTCTCAATTGTTCAAATTTTTTAAGAGTATCTGGTATGTGGTGGTCATGGCAAACTACAGCATTTAGCTCTTACTTTGCAGCAACCTAAAATACCCTTAATGAGTATTCTAGAAGAAAGTATTGTTAGTAAATTATACCTCTTTTCCTAGATTTAACTGAATTAAAAACCATTTATCATTTGCTAAAACCGATAATCGTGAACAAGAATATTTGAAACTGAACTAAAAACATAAACATAAAACACTTGCGATTTTCCATATCTGTAGTTAATTAATCCCAATTAGTACATCTAATAGGTAATTATAACCAAAACGGAAGTATATCAGGGTCTCATAGGCTTGATGATGTGAAAAAACAATTGAGATGAGTATCAAATAATGATGACCCCTTCAAATTTGTTCAACTATAAATTGAAATGAATTTCCTCTCCAATTCTATTCTCTACTTCTGACAACACTAATCAATACCATTGATACAATAGCACCCAATCAAAATGAAATTTACTACAATTGCTGCTGCTGCCTTTATTGCTTGTTCCGTTGAAGCTACTTTTCTCCCACTTTTGAAGCTTGGTGGAGGTTGGAAAGGTGGTAACAATGAACCTCCATGTGATACCCCAGCTCCTTCACCTCCACCACCACCACCAGCTCAAACTACTCCATGTGATACACCTCCAGCTCCACCAGCACCAACCACCCCTTGTGACACTCCTCCAGCTGAAACTACCCCATGTGACACTCCCCCAGCTCAACCAACTCCATGTGAAACCGAAGGCGGTTCAGGCGGTAATGGTGGTTCCGGAGGCTACGGTGGTGGTGGTATTATTGGTAGTATCATTGGTAAAAAAGTCAAATTTATTGAAGGTTTATTGGGTGGCCATTAAACATGCTACAGAAATACATTCTATAATTTACTACAGATGCATTCCTTTTAAGGTACTCTGTTCTTCGTTATTTCACTACACGTATATATATTAAAAATAGTTTTATCTAAATAAATGATACCCGTTTATATTACTTTTTTGTAAAGTAGATACGATAAATTGCATTCTTCCTACTATAACGTATCCTATTGTAGTTTATTTATTTCCCCAGTTATATGTTGCTGAATTTCGTGCAATTTCTGTTTATGTTTAGCAAAGATTCTAGAAAACTCCAAATCCAATTCTTTTTGTAGTTCATTCCGTTTTTCAAGGACATTGTACTCAATAGCTTTCAACTTATTCACAATATTGGAAGAAAATAAAATCAAGCTCTCATTTATGTAGTTGTAATCTGACATTGGAGCGGCATTATCTTGAAGTGTTAGCTCTTTATTTGCTGGGTTTTTCAATAAATTAGTTACATTTGGATTATCTTCCTTTGTTGTCTCTCCAGTTGCAGTATCCAAATCAAATTGACCACAGTTACTATTGTTGTATCTCTTTTCATCACTATCAAAGGATTTTTCAATTTCATCCGTTTCTTCTTCTTCCATAAATAGCAAACTTTTTGAACTCCTCCCACTATCAACGTTTTCGGAACCCACACTTTTAGTGCTATTTCCCTGTTTATGCATATCTCTATCCACTCTATATTTGCGGTGCTTTCTGGGACGGGACATTTCAGATATGTCAAAGAAGTCCCATGGTTCTGATCTTGATACTTTGCGTTTTCTCGTCGCAACAACCATCATCTGATTTTGTGAAGTTCTAGGGTTTGAACTTTCTTTTTGGCTCAGGGGGACTTGAATTTTGGAGTTCACGGATATTTTTCTTCGTGGGGAGATAACTTTGAAAAACTTTACCAACCAATGATAATGTGCATTGTATTTTAAACTTATTTCCAAGCAGGTATCCAAAATATCGTGGTCTCCAACTTTGATGGAAAACTTGTTCATGTATTTGAATATCAGCATTTCTTCGGATCGCAATTGGCGTTGGCTGCTGCATTTGAAGTTTAACCTTAACACAGAGTTAGGCAATGCTCTAAAACTACTCAATGTGACCAAATTGATATAGTATGTTTCTGTTTGATCCTTTTTCAATTGATGCCATAGAATCAAAAGGGAACGATTTATCGGTTGCAAATAAAACCTCGACTGTTTATCAATGATTTGATTTTTCAAAACAACTGTACACGGGATAAAGTCAGAAAATTTGGGGTTTACTGAATGGATGTACCGAATGTATGGTGTGACCAAGTTTGGAATAAATTCGGGTTCAAGTTGCAAATTGACAAATAAAGAAATTAGATTTGTGAGCGTAGTTATTCCACTATTTCTCCATAGCAAATTTTTAAACTTCCTTATATTTTCCTTAGTGTTTATTGATTCCTTCACCAACGAGAACATGTAATCCACTTGAACTATGTTTAGCAAGATTTTTGAGCTGATCCAAGATACGACGGGATTGTCACACAAAGCACATTCAATAACCTTGTGCAATACTCTAAAGTCGTGGGTAAAAACTGTGGTTCTAAGCAATATTGGCCAAAGCATTTGGATTTCTGGATATATAACCAACCTAATAAACTTACTAAGATATAAGTTTATTGCAAACCAACTCAACTTGTCATCAACATATTCTTGTTGGATAATCATTTGCAAAAACTTGTCAATACTATCAATTAACAACGGTTTGCATTTATCGATATCAATCAATGGTTCGTCCTCAATCTTAATTAGCAATGTGTTCAAGTTGGACATTTCGTTATTGTATAATAGTGATTTCTTCTGAGAACCAAGACCAATGCTGCACACGCGACCAATAAAGAGCAGAAACGCTTCTGTAAATTCACTTAGACTTGGCATCTATACACATGCATGTAGAAAAACTAAGAATTGACGGATACTATGAAAAAAAAAAAAATGTGTTGTTGTCTGAGCAAAAATTTGTTGTATCTACTTTTGCAACCCTGAATCAAAACTACGAGAAGGAAGCTCGGCATCTTCAATAATTTAAAATTGCCCCGTTCTTGATTTACTCTTTAAAAATTATATTGTATTAACTAGAGTATTCTCTAAAGTAAATTTAAACCTTTCAATATGTCACAATTTGGTGTTGGGAAATTTTCTGCCCGCTGTAATTTCTCACTATCAACACTAAACCAGCCATATGCATCCTCAATCAACTGATCTTTGTGTATTTGTTCTTTGGAACACTTGGCTCGTTTGTCGGATATAAACAAGTTCTCTACTTTGGAATCGTAATTTCTTAATTGTCTTTTGGACTTCGACCCATGCTTTTCCTGGAATTTGTCAGTGACATAGAATGGTATATTGTATTTTGGTGTATTCCTCTGTATGTTATATTCTTGAGATGGAACAAAGGAATACTCTGGAGATGTGTCACCGGAAAATATGGCTGATAATATTGGTACAATTAAAAGCATCAAAATAGGCAATATACCTTTCAATGCCTCAAACAAGGATGGTTGCTCTTCTCCATTAGGTCCAGTTTGTTCTCTTCCATTTGGTGACTGTGCTCTTGGTCTTCTTGTAGTTCTTCTATATCTCATGAACGGATCAGCGCCCCCGTTTCCATATGATTGGAATGTGAACCCGTTCCCTCCAAATGTGAATGTTGGCCCTGATGCGAAAGGACTTCCACGTGGACCGCCACCACCACCAAAAAACATATTGAACAAGTCATCTTCAAATGGATTATTTGCAAACCCTGATCTTCCAGAGAATGAACTGCTTGGGAAGCCACCAGACGCCGCACTGGCATTGTTGATTCTTGAAGTAGGGTCCGAACCGGTTTGGTCAAATATTCTCTTCTTTTGTGGGTCACTCAACACCTCCCATGCTTTATTTAAAATCTTGAACGCTTCTGATGATCTTGGATGAGGGTTTTTATCAGGATGGCACTTTATAGCTAGCTTCCTGTATGATTTTTTTATTTCGCCCTCACTGGCGGATTTCTCCACCGACAAAATTTCATAAAACTGATGGGGCTTGTACGATAAGACTTTTAAAACTATTGATTCTTGCTCTTTTGTATAGGATGAGGACATGACGGAATGTTTGAAATATATTGAACACTTGTTATGTCAAGTGGAAGAATCTAGAGAAAAACCAAACAAAAAAAAAAATTTCCCTTCAGTCTTAATTTTCAATATTCGCAAGTATTACATTACGAGGGGAAAAAAAATTATTAGGTGTTAGCAATGAAAAAACCCAAAACCTTACAAAAATAGGTAAACATGAGCTTCTCTACCAAAAAGCCGACAAACATCTGGCATAGTTTATATCGTCCATGTCACATAACGCACAACACCCAAGTACCAATTATTTGTTGGGTAGGAGAACATGTTCAAACTTGGACTTTGTTTTTCCTTCCTATTTGGGTCCAGAGCTCACCTCTTTTTAGCATTCTGGCTGGATTCGTTTTTTTCTGCCTGCTCGTGCCGAACTAGGTTTATCAAAAGTTCAACGTTTTTTTTTTATTGGCAATTTATACTTTTCAGTTACTTCATCGAATACCATTTGCCGAGGCAAGCTATAGTTATTGACCATGAATGGAACTGAAGATAAACCAGTCATCAAATCCTTCTTGGATACCGATTTATACAAATTGTTTATGCATGCAGCGGTCAACAAACAGTTTCCTGATGTCCCAGTGAAATACAGGTATACCAATAGAACTCCTCAATTGAAGTTAAATAGCCAAGCCATATCGTGGTTGAAAAAGCAAATCGAGTATTTGGGTGATTTAAGATTTTCTGCAGAAGAGATTTTGTATTTGCATAGAGTATTGCCGCAATTGCCATCAGACTATTTAGAATATTTGGCGGACTTCAAATTAGTCCCATCGTCCCAGATCAAATATTTGGATAATGATGAAGGGGACTTCGAATTGGAAATTGTCGGTAAGTGGAATGACACTATACTTTATGAGATTCCGTTATTGGCATTAGTGTCTGAAGCTTATTTTAAGTTTGTTGACACCGACTGGAATTACGAAGGTCAGTACGCTTTAGCACAAAAAAAGGCCAAGCAGTTAATTAGCAATGAATGTAATTTCAGTGAATTTGGAACTAGAAGAAGAAGATCATACGAGTCACAAGAAATTGTTATCAAGGCAATCAAAGACGTGCAAATAGACACTCAATCAAAGTACATTGCTGGTACGTCGAACGTTTATTTTGCCATGAAATATGATTTGCCACCTATAGGCACTGTTGCACATGAATGGTATATGGGAATTGCATCAATCACACAAGATTATGTGCATGCAAATAAATTGGCTATGGATTATTGGATTGATACATTTGGAGCAAAATATGCAGGGTTGGCCTTGACAGATACTTTTGGAACAGACAACTACTTGACAATGTTTGTTGCTCCCTATGTAAATGAATACTCTGGAGTTAGGCAAGATTCGGGGGATCCTGAATTGTATGCTGAGAAAATTGCCCGTCATTATGAAAAAATGGGTATAGCGAAAAATACCAAGATCATTTGTTTCAGTGACTCCTTGAACGTTGAAAAATGTTTGAAATATAAAAATACAGCAGATAAATTGGGATTAATCAGTACTTTTGGAATTGGTACGTTTTTCACAAATGATTTCAATAAGTTGTCAAATGGCGAAAAGTCTCAGCCAATGAACATTGTCATTAAAATTAAGGAGGCAAACGGTAAACCAGCCATTAAGATTAGTGATAATATTGGAAAGAATATGGGTGATCAGGCTACTGTTGATAGAGTCAAACAAGAATTAGGATATACAGAAAGAACATGGTCTGAAGGAGACGAAACTCATAGATGGTCTAAGTAGAGGGTCGTGTATAGTATTCGAATTTAATGTGTGTAAGCCCTACCAAACAGTTGAGTGATTCCTTTTTTTTTCTTCTTCTTTCGTTCTTTTTCGGAATGACTAGATGAGTATACATTTTTTATCCGGACAATAAGCACTTTACCAAACCTTGTTTGAGATTTCTATATTTATGAAGTGCTGAGCTGCAACTTAAATAAATTTGAAAAAAAAAATCTATATATTGAATTATTGCTCTGTTTTAAAGGATGGAGTTAAACTATGAGAATTTGGTGTCAGTTTTGACTTTTGCCAGCAAATCAGAAAGAAGTTTGGAACAACAGAATGCAGAATCTCAATTGAAGAGTTGGGAAATTGTCCCTGGATACCATTATTTACTACAAGAAGTGTATTTGAATACCGATCTACCTTTACAAATTCGTTGGTTGGCGATAATCTGTTTTAAAAATGGTGTTGATAAGTATTGGAAGAGTTCACGAAGTAATTCCATTCAAAAACAAGAAAAACAACAAATAATTGCAAAGAGTATGGATTTGATAAATGAAAAGAATAACCAATTGATGTTACAAAATGCGTATTCGATTTCAAAAATTGCCCGATTTGATTTCCCCCTGGATTGGCCAAATTTATTTGATGATATAATTAGCAGTTTGGAGAAATATGTGTTTGTTGAAAATAACCTTGTGGCTACAAACAATATGTTGATTATTTTGAATCGGATAATAAAAACGTTGTCAACTGTTAAAATTGGAAGAGCACGTCATGCCATGCAAGCAAAAGCAGCAATCGTTGTCAATGTCTTGGTCAAATTGTACTCAAAGTTCTTTACAATGTGGACATCAAATTTGGATTTCACTATAATGCAGATCTGTTATTTGTGTTTAAAAAATTTGAGACGAATTATACCTGAGGGTTTTGATCAACCACACAAGGACCAGGACATTGTTGAATTCTTGAATAATACAATTGATCACTTGCAAATGATAGTGTTGGAACATGATAAGTTCAATACAGATTTGTTGGAACGTTATGTCAAGTGCTATAGCAAGCTATATGTTTCGTTGATCAAAACAAACCCTACCAGTTTTATATTGTTGCCTTGTTGTGAAAAAATACTCACAACATTTCTTTCGATATTAGAACAGAAGGCAGAAGTGATCTACAACTCATCTGAAGACAATGATTTTTGGGAAATTTTGGCTTTGAGGAGTTTTAGTATATTAAAGAAGGTTTTGGCATATATTTATAGAGCAGGTGCGGTTACGTTAAAACAAAAAAATGACAAAATGGAAGTCCAGACCGCTCGAAACAAATTGTCTGGTAATTTTTTCACTCCCGATTTGATCCAGAACCTTTGTGATCTTGTAATAACTTGGTACCTTCGATTAAAACCATCAGATTTGGAAAGTTGGTTGCTTGACCCAGAAGAATGGTGTAATGAAGAGTTTTCGTCTAGTTGGGAGTATCAAATTCGTCCTTGTGCAGAAAACTTTTATCAAGACTTGATTAAATATTTCCCAGATTTGCTAGCTGAATTTGTTTTGAATAAAATTAGCACCGGTTTGATGGAAAATGCGTCTGTTGACAAGATCTTGATCAGAGACTCTATATTGTGTACCTTCCAACTCTCAGGGCATGCCATTAGTGATCATGTGAACTTTGACAATTTGTTGGAAACTGTTTTTATACCAGAAGGTTTGAAGAATGATTTGGTTGAAAACAAAATCTTGAAGCGCAGAGTTTGTTTGATTATTTCTGAATGGGTCAGTATCCAATGTTCAAGAGAGCTGAGAGTGTCTATTTACAAGTTGTTGTTAAATTTCTTGCAACCAGAAAATAAAATCAACGATAAGATTGTTAAGATTTCGGCTGTTCAAGCGTTGTGTGCTGTTGTTGACGATTGGGATTTCAGCAAAACTGATTTTCAACCATTTTTAAATGATTTTGTCAAGTTGATAATTGGGTTGCTTGATGAATTCAAGTTTACAGAGTCTAAACTATACATTTTAAACACATTGGCCAAAGTCATTGAAAAGTGTAATCCATTGGTCGATTATCAAACATTGCTTGATATATTGCAAATCATTCCTCCCAACTGGGAAACTACTGAAAACGAACAGATTATTAAGACTTCATTATTGAGGTTGTTGAGAAGTTTGGTTGTATCGTTAAATGAGAACTCCATGGAAACACACCAGATTGCCATTCCTTTGATTAAGGCATGTTGTTCTGAAAATCTGGATGTCTATTTGCTTGTTTCTGAAGATGGATATGACTTGTGGCTAGCGTTGTTGCAGTTTTGTCCTGTCACACAGAACTTGAATTCAGAATTGGTCGAATTGTTTCAATTGATCCCAGTTGGATTAAGAAACTCAACTGAGATTCTTCCAACAATCTTGTCAATTATCAGAAGTTACGCCTTGTATGCGCCCGATGTATTTTCTGAAGATTTGGCATCAGAAATATTCCAAGTTATTGGGAACTATTTAAGTAAAATGAGAGATGATGCGTATGCCATTTTTATTGCGTTAATGGATATATTGTTGATTAATCCAAGAGACGAGATGATAGATAGAATTGTTTCAAGTGGTTTATTCAACTCTATGGTTCGTTATGTGTTGGACGATAGCATGAGCAACTTCTTAATTGCTAAAATGTATTTATTGTTTTCTAGGATTGCCATGAAAGAGTATTTTCTCAAAATTTTAGATGTTACTTCTGTTGACTTGAAATTGTTTTTCGAAAGATGGTTAGAATATTACAACCACAATGGGAACCCAAGAAATAAAAAAATCAATTTGTTGGGGTTACTTTCAGTTTTGTCTTATTCTGTTCCACAAAAAATAGAAGTGTTGTGGGAGTTGTCTCCTAAAATAATTAAAAACACATTGTTCTTCTTGGAAGAAGTAAACGAAGACACAAACGGACGGTGTGATTCATACAATTCCAATTTGATTTACGATGATATAGATGATTATTCGTATTTGGATCCTGATATCAAAGCAAACGGTGAAAAATTGAGATACCATGCATTATTAGATCAGTTTGATCGAGTTTATTCTGTCAATCTTTTGCTGCTTTTAAAAGAATGTATGGGTGGTTTAAGACAGCAGTTGGGTGATACCGATTTCAACAATTTCATTCAATTGAATGACAGTTACACCATAGAAAAACTAAGAGAAATCATGTAAGTTAGTAGAAAGTATAGCTACACAGCGTATTTAAACTTCTTGTTCAAGTTTGTTCCAAAATCATGGTGAGTACACTACCCGCTCAATTTCTTTTTGATTTTTTTCGCTTCTCTACTTTCTTTTGCGTGCCAGATAATCAGTGGCAAAGCGGAAGAAAAAGTGAATTTGTTTCACCAGCTAGTTTCCTTCACATCTCCCACCAGATCAGATCAATTGAGCTATGTTTAGAAATAATTACGATAACGATACAGTCACATATTCACCTACAGGTAGATTATTCCAAGTCGAGTATGCTTTAGAAGCTATTAAACAAGGAAGTGCAGCTGTTGGTTTAACGTCGAATGATTATGTTGTGTTAGTAGCTCTAAAAAGAAATGCAGAGGAATTGGGATCTTACCAAAAGAAGATCATAAAAATTGATGATCACATGGGAGTGGCATTGGCTGGTTTGGCACCGGATGCTAGAGTTTTATCTAATTTTTTAAGAAAACAAGCAATGCAATGTAAAATGGTTTTCAATCGTCCAATTCAAACCTATAAAGCAGTTTTGTCAATTGCTGATAAAGCCCAAGAAAATACACAAAGTTATGGATCTAGGCCATATGGTGTCGGGTTGTTGATTGCTGGATATGATGAAACAGGGGCACACCTTTTTGAGTTTCAACCTAGTGGAAGCGTCTTGGAATATTTTGGAGCCGCCATAGGAGCAAGATCCCAAGCAGCTCGTACATATTTAGAAAGAAATTTAGAAGAAATAAAGAAATGTGATGACGTTGAGAAGTTGGTACTCCATGGATTATATGCTTTGAGAGATACGTTGTCTCAAGACGTTGAATTGACATTTAAAAACACCAGTGTTTCAATTGTTGGTAAAGATCAAAGTTTTGTATCGTATGACGATGAAAATGTGCAACAATGGTTGGATAAATTAGACTCTGTCTCGAACGCTAGAAATAGAGATGGCGATGATGATGAGGATGGTGATGAACAAGAAGAGGGTAATGCAACCCAAGCTCAAGAAGGAGAAGGTACTGAAGCACCAGCAGAAGACAGAATGGAAACTGACGAGTAAGACTGGGAGAACAGAGCATGACTTAGTAGTAGTTTCTTAGGGGCAGATATAGAAGCAAGATTTCTACAATGAAAAACAAGATACAAAACAAAATGTAGTTAACGATGATTATATATATACATGTCTAATTTTTACTCTCTTTATCTTGTTGCTGCTTTAATGCTACTTTCTGTATTGCCTCCATGCAAGTCTTTTGCATTTCGTTTACTTTTTGGTTTAGGATATTGGGATGATGTAATTTCTCTCCTGATCTTATTTCATCAATCATTTCTTTGATGGTATTGGCATACTCTTTTATTGTCTTCTTCTCTTCGTCCTCCATCAATTCCCCGAATTGGATCAATGCGGTCTCCGTATCTGTACATAAAATTTCTGCACGAGAAGCATGTTCATACAACCTTTTCTCTTCCTCGTCGGCTTTCTTATTCCTGTTACTTTCTTGGATCATTTTTTCGACCTCCGCATCGGTCAAGCCAACTTCAGTTACTTGTATTGCCACGGTATTTGGTTTCCCGTAGTGTTCCAGATCCTTTGGATATGGTGTCTTGTCTGTTGCACTGACGTTTATAATACCATCGGCATCTATTTCAAAGGACACGGCAATTTGTGGAGTCCCCTTTGGTCCTTGCGGGATATTTGAAAGCTTGAATTGGCCAATATGCTTGTTGTCTTTGACCAATGTTCTTTCCCCTTGATAAACACCTATTTCAACACCCGTTTGGCCGTCTACAGCTGTGGAAAACATTTGCTCCTTTTTAATTGGAACAGCAGAATTACGGGGTATTAGCGGAGTGAAAATTCCCCCATAAGTCTCGATTCCTAATGACAATGGTGTAACATCCAATAATACCACATTTTTGACTTGTCCAGATAACACTGCACCTTGAATTGCTGCACCTAACGCAACTGCTTCGTCGGGATTCACAGCAGTACTCGGTTTTTTGCCAAATAAGTCCTGTACCATTTTCCTGATCTGGGGCATTCTTGTCATTCCACCAACTAACAAAACCTCATCAATATCCTTGAATTTTAATTCGGCGTCTCGCACACATCGTTTGACTGGGTCGATCGTCTTTTCTATAATAGGCATCACCATCTTGGTGAACTCTTGCGATGTCAAAGTCTGCTTAATGTGCTTGTCTTGGGACACGAATGGTATATTTATTTCAATCTCGTCCGAATGGTCTAGCTCTATTTTTGCTTTTTCTGCAGCTTCTTTAATACGTTGTACAGCAAATCTATCACCGGATAAATCAATTCCTGTTTCTGCCTTGAAATTTTCCAAGATATAATTCATAATGACAATGTCAAAATCTTCACCTCCCAAATGTGTATTACCATTTGTTGCTCTTACTTCAAACACACCTTCATCTATTTCCAAAATAGATATGTCGAATGTCCCGCCTCCAAGGTCAAATACTGCGATTATCCCATCCTCTCTTGACTTGTCACAGCCATAGGCTAAAGCTGCTGCTGTTGGCTCATTGATGACTCGTAATACGTCCAAGCCTACTAGTTTCCCAGAATTCTTTGTAGCCTGTCTTTGAGAGTCATTGAAATATGCTGGAACTGTGACAACAGCACTGTTGATCTTTTCTTTCAACTGATTTTCAGCAACTTTCTGTAACTTTTGCAAAATAAGTCCCCCGATTTCAGATGGTGATATGGTTTGTCCACTATGCGAGCTCAACATTGCATCACCTTGTTTGCTAGGGATAATCTTATAAGGAACATTGTTTAAATCCCTTTGCACTTCGGTATCCTCAAACTTTCTCCCAATTAATCTCTTTGTTGCAAAAAAGGTGTTTTCGGGGTTTACTACAGCTTGTCTCTTTGCAGGAAGACCAACTAAGGTTTCGCCTTCTTTGCTGAATGCCACAATTGATGGTGTAGTACGTTTGCCTTCTTCGTTTTCAATGATCTGTGGCTCTTGATCTGATCCCATAACTGCAACAGCAGAATTAGTGGTTCCCAAGTCAATTCCAAGTACATGGTGCTTGAACCTTCTAAACGTTATACGGGCAATGTTTTGTCTTAGCATTGTTGAGGTTGTAAGATGAATAGAAGTTGCGGGTACGATCCAGTTTTCTTCTCCGTTCTATTTTTTTACGCTATTTTTTTTTTTGTTTGCGCTTGCTTTGGTAGTAAGCGTCCAAGAGAGACTTCAAACATATGGCCAGGAATAGTGTTTATACATGCTATACAGTACACTTATTACTCTATTATAAATCTAGGTTCTTCACCTTCTCTCAAACTTACTCCCTTGATCCGCACGTATATCAAATTTGCTAAGCCAACCAATTCAACAAACGTTTCAACTTCTTCTGCCTTAACACGGTCCACTACTGTAAATGAAGTGTCACGGAGTCGCTCTAGCTCTCCATATGCATTCAAGACTTGATAGAACAGACTATCGTTGCAGGTCCCAACAACTATTGCAGGAGCATCTGATCTATTGGTAATGACTATTTTACCTTGTAATAAGCTTGGCAGGTAGTTACATGGTAAGTATTGAGGTGCATCTTCAATGAGCAACGAGTAACCACTCAAAATTGGCAATCTACTAAAAATGGGATAGTATATATGATTGGCATTTACAAGAAAGTCTCTGACATTTTGTAGTAATATTTGCATATTGAAATTGCTCACTTCCTTTCTGAATAAACATGGCAATATGAACTGGCCAAAAAAAGTAAAAGTATCGTCGCCATAGGTACTTGGATGACATGGAGGTGATAACACATCTAGCCCATCTAAAAATTTGAGTGCAGTTCCGTAATAACAAATCATAGCCTGTATTTCATCCTTAGTTATCGGCAACAAAGCTCTATTTGCCAATGGTTCCGAAATGGATCTGCACACGTTTAAAAACTTTTCCTTCTTTAACACTCTTGGATGTCCAGCTAAAAATGGGACACAGTAGTCACCAATTAATGCTGTTCCCATAGGAGCTAACAAAAGTTTGGGTTTATCTTCACCACTGGTAATTCTGATATCTAGAGCTTCCAATTCCTCATCAACCACTTTTATCAATGATGATGCTACAAGAAGTTGGTCACCTTTGTGACGACCACTGTACATCGATAACAAGTTGGTGGATTCCATATAGTTGCTTTCCTCACAACGAATGTCACAATAAGATTGGTAAAGTAGCTGGGTATAAAGTGCAACCTTATTAGAATATTCATCAACTGTTTTGAAAGTATACTTATTGTCAACAAGTGGTAACGGATAGTACTCGGTGGTAAGTTTTCTGAGTGTCTCTGCTGCTCCTTCAAGAAACAAATTTCGAGCTTTAATTAATTTAAAACTCTTTTTCTGTAACAAGCTGAAGGCAAACCAAAATGATTCGTAGGACCTGGAATTCAATGGCTCTTCAGAGAACTTAGTAAGCATTTTTATACCAATATTGAAACTTTGACCAGCAACCAAATTGGCTAGAAATACGCCTTTTGAAAATTCAACAGTATTGGATTTATTTCTGATATTTAACTTGATTTGAAAATCTTCTTGACGTAGGAAATATAATAGAGTTGGTAGAAAAACCAAATCTAATGAATACTTGGTAATGTAATCTCGAATTTTATAATTTTTGGATTCATTAAAATCATTCAACTCTCGTTCAATTTCATTGAATCTGCGAAGGTGCTCCTTACAGAGTCGATAATAATTGCTTTCAGGGATAGGCTCTGATATACCGTATAGTTCATAGATTTTGCCAATTTTTTGATTGTACACCATATGCCAAAAGTATGGGTGCAGCAATTTCTCTCTAAATAGCTTGTTGGCTTGACTGAGGTGAAAAATATCTTTGATACTCAAATTTCCAATATCTGAGATATAAAGAATCAAATCCAAAGGGAGGGTCAGCATATCAATTCAGCTATGTAGATGTTAGGGGTATAGTGTAGTTTTCTGAATCTTGCTAGTCGAAGGTAGGGAGTGTGCTAAACGGTGGCCGATATTTTTGTTACGTATTTATTTTTATTGTCGCCCACGCTATTTGTCGCATAGGCCCAAAAAATACATACATGCCAATTTGAAGCATAATTTTTTTCCATTACTTTTCCAATCTCATCACACCCATTAAAGTTGATCATATTAGCAATGGGTAAAAGAAAAGCTGCTGATTCCAATAATCCTCCCAAAAAAAAGTTTAAAAATGTGTCTAAATTGTTGGACCCTAACACTTCTGGTATTTACGTAAGTTGTGCTCGTAGGAAGGAAGCAAATTGTCGTCAGGAATTGCTCAATCTATTGTCAGAGAAAGTTCCCGAATATTTTGATTTGGAGAATGTTGAAGATGACGAAGACGAAACTCAAATTGACAAAAAGGAACTATCAATTGAAGACAAAATCAAACAGGAATTACAAGAACTTGAGGAGTCCAAAAACTCGAAAAAGGAATTGCTTCAACCTGTTGATGTAGATTTGGAGTGTTTGGTGTTTATAAAAACGAAAAAACCTATTGATCCAGAGGTTTTGGTGGAGAAACTATGTAAAGAATGTTATGAGTCTGGACAGAAAACAACCAGGTACACTCAAAAATTGGTCCCAATAATGGACTCATGCAGTTCAACGGGTGATGATCCATTAGAGAAGGTGCGGCAATTGGCTCGAAAAGTGTTGGCAAGACATTTCCATCAAGAGAAGGATCAGAAGCCTGTCAAGTTTGCTGTTCAAGTTTCAAGACGTAATTTCAATGTTTTAAAGTCTGATGTTATAATTAAAACAATAGCTGAATGCGTGGGTAATAGTCACGGACACTCAGTTGATCTTAAAAATTACGACAAATTGATTATTGTTGAATGTTATAAGAATAATATTGGTATGGGTGTAGCTAATAATTTTTTGAAATATAGTAAATACAACTTGCAACAAATATTTGACAAACACCAGGAAGATAACAATTAAATTACAATCACCAATGGTGTTGGAAGGAGGCGATTTCTGTACAATATATAAATTCGTTTAGTAATATAACCTATCTATAATTTTCTTGGGTTCTTTCCAGGCTAACCAGTCAGCTTCTTGATGGGGTATAAGACCCATTTTGTATAATTTGTAAACACCAATACCCATATTCAACACTTGGCATATAATGAATACAATCTTTGCTAATATAATCTCACTTCCATTATTTTTGGTTGATAGTTTGGAAAAGGTGGGATTGGTTTCATTGAAGATTGCCTTTATAGGGTTCCATAACAACATTAATGTCATTGTAACTGAAATCACTTGTAAGGAATTACCAGTCATATAACTCATAAATAAGTTCATTGGTATCGACTTTGCTGGACCAATTGCTAATTCCCAAATTTTCTTGGATTTTAATGCATTCAAATCGGCGTCGTCATGCTTTGTCTTCTTACCTGACGATGTCAGCGATTTTGTTGCTGTAGAAAACACGGATTCTGAATATCCTGGTGGTGGTGGAACATCATTTTTGGATGATGAAATTGGAATTATTCTAGGTTTGAGTATTTCAGAATAGGCGTTCATTGTGTTTGGCTTGGTAGGTTTTGGATTGAATACTAAAGTTGGTCCATGTAACTTTTTTGTCGGCCATAGTCATTTTTTTCTTCCTCTGCATTTTGTTAATGAGATTTTTTTTATCTCCTTGCGTTCACCCAAATTTCCTTGACTTCCGTTTACTTTGATTCCTTCACCATCTCAGCTGAACAAAGGTCTAATAGAGCACTACTCAATTGTTCAACCCCAAACAGTGTGAAGCTACTTGAACACTTCCCAAGGTCTATTCATTTTTTTATCCTTTATTGTCTGGCTCACGATTGATGAATTCAACTCAAACATTTTCGTATCTCCAAAAGAACCCTTTAAACAAAATTATTGGTCTTTCAGTAATTCTATCGGTTGGGTTTCTTTTGGTAATATTAGCAGGAATATATGGAAATTGGTTTCCTATTATAATTGGCATTATATTCGCAGTGGCACATTTGCCGGTGGCAATCACTAAAAACATCGCTAGTAGTTCTGACTATGATTTCAATTTTGATTCTACAACCACCAACTCCAGGGCTATCATTGAGATTGGGCAGTTTTTGACGGCTTTCTTATTGGTGAGTGGTGTTTATTTGCCTATTCTATTAAACCACTCTTTGATATTGACGAAAACAGCTATGGTCTTGACAATAGTGGGCGGTTTGTTGATTTATGGCACTGTGTATACGTTTAGTCACTATTTTGATGAGCCACAAGAAGAGGATGGCTTGGCTGACCTCGGAGGAGGTGTTATTTAAGAAATTTATGAATATATAAGCTTATATACTTGAGTATTGGCTGTAGTAGGAGGGTCTCTTTCTATCATTTACTAGACTCATTGAGTTAATGGCACCTCCTGGCTCTACACTAGTTGGGTAAGCTAGAAATATTCTACTTTAAGTATAGACAAATATACCGATCCAAGGTTTATAAGACCATTAGCGGAAGTGAGCAAAGGGCAAAACATGACAAAAGAAAAAAAAATGGACTACAAGACAAATAATTTTCGCAAAACTATATCTCAACATCTTCTTCTGTTCCGTTACCAACAACTTCACATCATGCCATCATCAACTAACGAGTTTGCCAAAGCCGAAAGGGAATTGGTAGAGGAGCAGCAATTACAAGAAAAAATCGTAAATGAAGAGTTTAAGATTTGGAAAAAAACTGTGCCTTTGCTTTACGACTTTATACACACATTTGCGTTGGATAGCCCTTCTTTGGTTTTTCAATGGTTACCAACAACCAGCGTATCTCAATCAGATTTGGAGCTCAAATTTTTAATAGGGACAAATGCAATCAATAAATCTGAAAATTATTTGAAACTAGCTTCAATAAGCTTGCCTTCGACTTTGGTGGGCGCAACCGATAGTATTCCTGTTCCAAGTGACGGTATAGATACTTCAAACTTTAAAGTTGTTACTCAGTGGAAGCAAACTCAGGAAATAAACAAATTGAAAGTTTCACCTAATGGAAGTCTAGCAGTGGGGTTCAGTGCCGATGGTGTTATTCGTAGTTATAATTTGGACAACTTTGATTCTGTTGATTATAAGTATCACAAGCAAGGTGGCATAGCATTAGACTGGGTGGATAATAATGGATTCTTATCTGGGTCCAATGATGCACAGATTGCGTTATGGCAAGTTGACAAACCATCTACTCCATTGCAATTGTTCAAGGGACACCATGGTGCTATTAATGATATCTCTTCTATCAAAGAAAAACACTTGTTTGGATCTGTTAGTGATGATTCTACTACCCAGTTTCACGATACAAGAGTTAATGCCACGGATATCAATCCGGTGATAACGGTTGAAAACAGTCACATTCAAAATTGTATTCAGTTTCATCCTGATATACAAACATTGTACGCAACTGGTGGTAAAGATAATGTGGTTTCGTTGTATGATATAAGAAACTATAGCACTCCTTTCAGAAAGTTTTATGGTCATAATGACAGTGTCAGACAATTGCAATGGGACTGGAACAATCCTGATATTCTTGTATCTTGTGGATTGGATAAGAGAATTATATTTTGGGATTTGAAAAATCTCGATGAGGATTTCACTTATCCTGATGCAACGTCTAATGGGAAAGATACGAACTCAAAGAGAAAACAAGCGGTCAAGACTGATCCATGCTTGAAATATGTTCACGGTGGTCATACCAGAAGAACAAACGATTTCGATATTCATCCAAAAGTCAAGAATATTTTTGGTAGTGTTGGTGATGATAAATTATTGGAAATCTGGAAACCAAAGTCTTTACCAGGTGATGAGCCAGAACAAGAATCTACAGAAGTACAGGAGGATGAAGAGATGAAAGATGCTGAAACCAAAGGTGTCAAGGACGGAGAAGAGGATACAAAAATGAAAGATTAGATGTAAAGAGTTGAATAGTTTTAATTGTGTGTATTATAAAATTTATAACAGATAGCATATGAAAGTATAGTATAGCAGTTGGCTGAGCCTACTTTAAGATTTGCTCTTTCTTTTATGCTTGTAAAAGTGTAGAAAAAGCCCTGTCTTTGAAAGAAGAATTGTACTAGCACATACTATGTTTTTATATTATCATTGAATCCTCAGTACAAAAACTGGTGGTGAAAAATATTGATGGATAATCTTTTGTACTGAATTTTTAACAAAAATTTGAAGAAATTCCTACAACAACATACACATACTATTCTTTTCTTAACTATAAGCCAATAAAAACAGTCAAATAAAGAGCATTATTACAATCAGCTAAACAATTGCAGAAAATAACAACTAATTAACGTCAAGGAAAATATTTCTAACAAATGAGTGTAAAAAAGCAGAAAATTTCGAAGCTTATAAATTAGGAGGGTTGACCGAGTTGGTCTAAGGTGACAGACTTAAGGTGAAGGTTCAAATCCTTCTTTACCAGAGTAATCTGTTGGTCAGTTGACCGCGCGAGTTCGAATCTCGCACCCTTCACTATTTTTTTGGCTCATCTAGAACTAACAATATTGTATTGCAATCGCTAATAATTTTTTTTTTTCATTTGTTTTTAAATCTCTTTGTTTGAATATGTTTATACGTAGGCCATTTCATTTGTTTTTTTTTGGTTGTTTTCGTTATAGTCAAACTTGTTGGCTGGCAATTTTAGTTTTGTTTACGTGATGTTTCTAATTCACAAAATTTTTTTTTGTATAGTTTCGTGTTTTGTTTACATTTTTTCAGTTTAGTGTAATTTTGAGCAACGCAATGAAAAACAGAGATGTGAGTGGTGGTGGTGGTGACTGGTTTTACTTCCTATAAATTTCTCTTTCAAAAAAACAACAACACAGTTCAACTCAATTCAGATTTTCTAATACACTATCCTACTTCTTTCTTTTCTTTATTTGATAATTCTAATCTACATTTTGTATTGGATTTAGATTTCACAATCAATTTATAAAGTAACAGTTTGCTTTACCTACCACGAGTTTTCATTTTAAACTTGACACCTTCACGGTTGATAATACACTGATCAAACGACAGTACTAAACTTACGAAAGCTTTCAGTTTCTACCGTGCTTCACAGCTTGTTCCTTTAGACTATTTGGATTTCCAACTATTTGCTATCAAAGGTAAATAACTACATTCGTTTAAATTGTGTTTTGCGGTCCACTCGTTTTTTTTTGAATACTATAGCATCACATTCAATTCCATCCAAAGAAAAAAAGTTCTATATAAGGACTAGCTAGTATAAGTTTAACACTATTAAATTACATTCATTAGATTTCTTTTTCGTTTTTGTGACGTACTCCAAGGTCTTTAATACAAAAAACCAAACAAACAAAGAAATAAGCAACCAAACGCTTCAAAGAGAGAGAGAGAAAAAAAAAAAAATAGGCACGAAAGGAGACAAACAAAAAAAAATACATTTTCAACACATCTAACAACTATCAACAACAGAAAGTTCACACCAACACGTTCATTACCTTTAGGTTTAATTGATAGAAATAGAGTCTGTATTCAGTCGATTGATTTTGGTGTTTTTATTTTTATCTTTTTTTTTGAACAACACGCTCATTTATTCCAGAGGTTCACAACATTATGCGATCTTATAAATCATCCATAACGGATGAAAATGAGTTGACAAAACAAAGACTTAGAGCCAAAAGTATTGCCAATTTGAGCAGCAATCACACAACAGCTGGGCAACCATCAACAAGCTCTCAACATAGAGAGGCATTGACTGATTTGACCTCACAGGAGAATAAAAATCACCCAAGAGTGAAACTAACACAAACAAACACCAATCATCACAGAAACAGCTCAAGTAGTTCGAACAAAATACAAATATATCAACAAATAGAGCAAAAGAAAACCGATATCCATCAGTTCAAAAAACCAAGATTGGAGAAGGTATTACTAAATGACGACGACGATGAAACCGATGACGAATTTGACGACGAAGAAGATAAAGAAAACAGATATCATGATCTAGAGTTGAATGAAGATGACAGTAAACATCAACTAATAAGTGAAGCATTTGAAACAATTGATGATCGGGGAATAAGTGAGGGTGAAAATGATACAGCGCAAGAAGCACGTGAAAGATTAGAGGAAGAAACACAATCACATACACAGGATATGAGATCAATATATGGGGTTCATGTGCCCATGCAACCAATGTGGAATAATGCGATAATAAACGAGCTCAAATACGTTATACAAAAGTACTCTCGTAATACGTTGGACGAAAATGACGAAGATACTTATGATACTACCATGGTGGCAGAATATTCACCGGAAATTTTCAATTACTTGCATGAACTTGAAAATAAGTTTACACCTGATCCAAATTATATGGATTTCCAAGACGATCTAAAGTGGGAGATGCGTGCAGTGCTTATTGATTGGGTCGTCCAAGTGCATGCTCGATTCAACTTGTTTTCAGAAACCTTGTACTTGACTGTAAATTACATTGACAGATTCTTATCCAAGAGAAGGGTGTCATTATCCAGATTTCAGTTAGTTGGAGCAGTAGCATTGTTTATTGCTGCCAAATACGAAGAAATCAATTGTCCTACAGTCCAAGAAATTGCATACATGGCAGACAATGCCTATTCAATCGACGAGTTTTTAAAAGCCGAGAGATTTATGATTGATGTATTGGAATTTGATTTGGGATGGCCAGGGCCAATGTCGTTTTTGAGAAGAATATCAAAAGCTGACGATTATGATTATGAAACTAGAACACTTGCCAAATATTTTCTTGAAATAACTATAATGGACTCAAAATTTGTTGCTTCTCCACCAAGTTGGTTGGCCGCTGGAGCACATTACATATCAAGAATACTATTGGGAAGAGGTGAATGGACAGAATTGCATGTTTTTTATAGTGGCTATACCGAAAAGCAATTGCAACCATTGGCAGACGTTTTGTTAGAGAACTGTCGCCATGCTGAAATAAACCATAAAGCCATTTTCGAAAAATACAAGGAAAGAAGGTATAGAAAAAGTTCACTTTTTGTTCAAGAATATTTTCGTCACATAATGTCCCAGAGTTGATCTAAAGACAAGTTTCCAACAATGCGGTACTTTACATTTTATTCAATCTAACCAAAATCATTAATTCTATGCATTGGTTAAGTACTGATTTGTTGAAGCTGTTTATCCCAGTTTTCCAAGCCTTTACATTTCCACAATGAGTGTGAAATAGAGGTTGGTTTTCCATAATTTAAACTATTGGTTGTATATTATTCTGTATATTATTATTAATTATCATCGTTATTATGCATTTGCGACATTGTGTTTTGTTTATGGAGAACTTACACGGGGTTAAATTTTTCGCAACAAGAACACTACCTCATTTCTCCTCAAGTAATTATTTTCTCTTCCCGCCCCCCCTTCTATTTCTTTCCCTAACCACCTACACACATTTATTTTCGTTTAATAACCAACCCTATTCATATCAATACATCTAATATAACCATGTCCAGATTATTATCCACTACTTTGCGTTCTCAATTATCTAAAAGATTGATAGCTTCAGCTTCGAGACCATCTAAGACCGTTTTGGCCACTTTGCCAAAAGCCATTGCCACCACCTCATTACGTTCTTTCCATAATACTCCAATTACTTTCAATCAAACTGCTGAATCTGATTTGAAACAAATTCTCGACAAGGAACTTCAAGTTGTAGAAGCTATTCCTAATGAATTGGATCAAAGTCATGTTGATTTCTTAGAAACATCAGGATTCAAAGTTGTTTCTAAACCAGGTAATGCTAATGTCGAATTGGTTAAAAAAGATGAACAAGGTCACATCATTCATGTTTATTTTGATGTTGAAGATGTTACTGATATTCCAGCTGAAGAATTGGAATTAGAAGGACAAGAATTAGAGGAAGAAGCTGAATCATTAGATCAAATTTTCAGTAATGTTAAAGTCTTGATTGAAAACCCAACTAAAAATGAGGGGTTATTTTTCAGTTTAATGTTACAAGCTTCCGAATCAGCATTTTTAGTTGATTATGTTAACACTCAAGCTGATGTTCAAAAATTCATTTCTAAAATTGATAATGAAGGTGAATTTGCTGATAAATTCAATTATCAAGGACCAAAGTTCGGATTGTTGGATGAATCTTTGCAAGTTGAATTTGAAAACTATTTAGTTTCTAAAGGTATTGATGAACAATTGGCTGATTTTATTATAGGCTACAGTGATGTTAAAGAGGAAACCGAATACAGAAATTGGTTGAACTCTGTTAACAAGTTTTTCAAATAAATCATTTGATGCTTAAGTCGAATTTTAATTAAGAAATGATCTAGTGATCGTTTCTCTAGTCTTGTATATACACATATATATATCTATGTCTCTCTCTCTCTTTGTTTTGTTGTGAGTTGCCTATAAGTAAATAGTTTGAATGTAAATAAGTAAAGTTTATTAAAAGTGTGGATTTTTTAGTCACGTGGAAAAAAATAGGGCCCAGTAGCCCTAATTTGCGTGCACCAACCAACCAACCAACTATCAAGCTTTTTTCCTCATTGATACTGACAAACGAGTGAGAGAAAAAAAAAAGTAGTGAAAAATTTCATTGCGAGGAGGATATACATATACTTACTATTACAAGAATAACAATGTCTACTGAAGCCTCCGTCTCATACGCTGCTTTAATCTTAGCAGATGCTGAACAAGAAATCACTTCTGAAAAATTATTAGCCATCACCAAGGCTGCTGGTGCCAATGTTGACCAAGTTTGGGCTGATGTTTTCGCCAAAGCCGTTGAAGGTAAAAACTTGAAAGAATTATTATTCTCTTTTGCTGCTGCTGCTCCAGCTTCCGGTGCTGCTGCTGGTTCTGCTTCTGGTGCTGCTGCCGGTGGTGAAGCTGCTGCCGAAGAAGCCGCTGAAGAAGAAGCTGCTGAAGAATCTGATGACGACATGGGTTTCGGTTTATTCGATTAAAGAGTTTAGCCAAACAAATAAATAAAAATAATGCATTGTCACATCACCTATTTGGTTTGTTAATACAAGTTCAATACGTTCTAACGAATCATTTACATTCCTACTTCATTCTGTATAATTTAATAAATAAAAAAACAGTTCAGAGTTTAATACTTACTAGACCACTATGGCACTGCGACGAATTCTAACTCTCAACTTTTATCTGCCTTTCAACTTTTATTCTTTTCCTGGATGGTTCAATTTGATCTGAAATTGTTGTTGTTGTAGTAGTAGTAGTAGTATCAGTAATATTCGTTCCATTATTCAAATCAGCCAAATCTGCAGCAAACAAAACTGATTGAGCCCAACCGGCATATTCACCAAAGATGTCTTTGAAAAACAATCTAATGGCAGCATATGTTTCTTTGTTTAATGTTTTCATGGATTTATTCCCCTTAAACTTATAATCACGCACGGCAATTTGATACACATGAGTGTCTATCGGAACAACGTCATGTTTATCCAAGGACATAAGACAAATGCAATCAGCAACTTTTGGTCCAACACCAGTCAACTGTAGTAAAAATTCATGCGCAGTTGTATACTTGGCTTCCCTTAACAAGTTTAAGTTTTCGATGGTAATGTCAGGATATTTGTTATTGTCGGTGAATTTACATGCTGTTTGATAAATATATTTGGCACGATATCCAAATCCCAAATCACGTAATTTTGCTTCAACATTAGGTTTTGATAATGCTTCTGGTGTCGGGAAAGTATAGTATTCATGACCTTCAAAATCATTGATATAATCACCAAAATTAATACACAAATTTTCACACATTTTAGAAATTCTCTTGACATTATTGTTTGATGAACAAATAAATGAAATAAGACATTCCCATGGGTCTTGTCGAAGGATTCGTATACCTGCAAATGAATCAAAGGGAGATATTTTCTTAGATCTGAATGGTTCATGTTGTAATTTCCAATGTGCATACAAATCTGTTAATTTGGTGTCTAGAACAAAATAGTCATTGATAAAATCTAATGTCTGTTTATGATTTCCATTGGTATCCTTTTTCATAACTTGGGAGTAGTGGATGTGAGTTGAATCTTGTTTTAATAAAACAATCCGGTCTTGTATAGTAAAAGACCATACATTATTTATATTTTTCCATCTAAAGGTTTGTCCACATCTTAACACTTTTTGCAAACTAACTTCAACTTCAGTAATAGGTAATGATTTCCAAATAGTTTCAACTGTCATGAGATAATGAATATATATATATGGGTGTGTCTGTGGGGTGAATACAGTTTTGTTTTTTGATATGTTAAATTGAAAAAAAAAGTAGAATAAGAAAATACATTATGATGACGCGTTGAGAAACTTTTAATTTGATCTAATTTGGGTATAATACGCGGCTACGGAAAAACAAAAAAAATAGATTCTGGAGTAAATGGGAATTTGATCTTACATATGAACAAACAACAAACCAATAGTTTTGGGCCCTGATATTTGGTTTCCAAATACAATTCAAAACTACAACAACTCATTACAAAAGGGTAGTTATGTGAACTAGGCATAGTAACATAGAGAGGGTGATTGACTACATTCCAAAGTAACCAGCAACAACAGGTTATTAGCCAATGTTTTAATTTTTTTTTGAAAAAAAACTCAGACAAACCCTTTAACACAACAAAACAAGAGAATATAAGTGTAGGTTCTTCCTCATGTTCTTCTGACAGGTTTTCAATGCACAATACCTTTTACCTAATGGAGGGAGTACGCGACAAAATTTGGAAATTTCTTTTGAGGTGGATTAATTGTTGTTATTGTTATTGTTTCAATTAGACGATTGGAAATGCTATATACAAGATAATTTATTCTGCAACAGTGTGCCGTTCATTGCATTCTATCCAAAAAGAGAAAACAGATACTTTAGTAGTAGTAGTAATATATATCTTGTATTACCACCTGGAACATAACCAGTTTTATATTGACCATGTAACTAATATTTCCCATTAAATTGTTAATGTAACCCACAAAGAAAAAAAAAAATAAAATAGTATAGACAACCCAAGAAAAAAAAAATGAGTGATAAAAATTTTCTTTCTCTCTCTCTGTAGGAGGAGTTTGTGAAATAAGACAAAAAAAAAAATCATCACACAATCTAAGTTTTCCTTTTCTTTATTTATTGTCATTCCATTCCTTTCCATTCCTTCTCCTTAAATAACTCTCTTCCTTTTTCAGGAAAGAACCTTATACTAACCTATATTTCAAAATTAAAATGGATTCAGATCCAGCAAATATCTTACTATTATTAGTATTTGCATCAATAGTTTTATTTTTTGCATTATCATTCTGTGCTTATAGATTATTCTGTCGCAATTCTGACAGAAATGAATATTCTAGTTTAGATTCTGATATATTAGGATCACACCTGAATAATGTTCCTAGAGAATTTTTAAATGATGAAGAAAGTTTATTGGATTTAGCCGAAACATTTGATTTCACCAATTTATCACCTGAAGAACAAGGATCATATTTGAAAGGACAAGAATTCACATCTAATAATCCTCCTGATTTCACTAAAGTAAGAGGCAAGACATTCACTATAGAAGATGAAAAACTCATTAAGGAATGTGGTATAAATGCATTTCAATTTGACCCTGATCAAGAATTATTGAATCTGCGTTATATTGTTGCCGACAAGACAGAATTGAATTTTAATAATAATGATATGCCTTATTCTACAGCCACGGCAGTATTAAATTATCCATTACCAGTGAGAAATAGAGTGTATTCTGATATTGTTTATTTTGAAACCAAAGTTTTCGAATTCAATAATGAAAACAATCCTAATGCTCATTTCTCTATTGGATTAGTCACCAAACCATACCCATCAGCATTTAGATTACCTGGTTATAATAAATTTTCCATAGGATATGAAAGCACAGGTAATCTTAAAATCAACAAACCTTTCCCAACTCCTTTACAACAACATCAAGATGAACACAGTGAATATAATGCATTAGTATTACCGGCATTGCAACAATCAGATATTGTTGGGTTTGGTTACATTGTATCGACTGGTACAATTTTTATCACTAGAAATGGGAAAAAAGTATTGGATGTGATGAAAGGATGTTTTGTTGATTTGTATCCTGCAGTTGGATGTTTTTCCACAAATGCTAAATTTCAAGTGAATTTAGGACAATTGGGATTTGTATGGATTGAAGCGAATGTAAGAAAATATGGATTTGTATCAACCAGTGATTATAAAAAGATATCTGGGGATAGAGGTTTAGCTTCATTACCACAATACGACAAAGTCATTGTTGAAGGTGATAAAGTTTTGGATAAAGGTGAAGAATTACCACCAAGATACCCTGAAGAAGAATTAGATTTCTTTGGACGTACTGTTAACGATAATGTTAGAGTAGGATCAAGTTCTCAACATATGAAATTGAATGAAAAGAATGAGAATGAAAATGAAAATGGTGATGCTGATGCTGATGCTGAAGTGCGGAATGAAGTTAAAGAGCCAATTGAAGGTAGTTCTTCACAAGTAACTGATGAACCAGAGGAAGTTATGGATCTTAGAGAAAGAATTTATGAACAAAATATTCAAAACGACACTTCATCAATTGATGAATCAACACCATTAATATCACAGAATGAAATTAGTGCCTTAGATGAAATAATTGAATCTCCACTTGAAGACAATAAAAACGAGGAACTGCAAACTGAAAGCCAACAATTAGAGCCAATTGAAGAAAATGAAGAAGAACCACAAGTGTCAACGAATGAGGTTTCTACACCTCAAAAAGATGTTTTAATTGAAAACACAGAATCTTCAGTGAGCAAGAAGAAAGACAACTTGAAGTCATCAGAAGCACCATCAGTGATACTAGAACAAGAACAAGACCAAGAATCAGCATCACAACCTGTGCCAGCTCCAGAACAAAAGCAAGAAACGGAACCAGCACAAGAACCAGTGCAAGAACAAGAGTCAGTATCACAACAAGAACAAGAGCTAGTGGCAGAACCAGCACCAGCTTATACTCAAACAGAAGAAAGAGAAAGAGAAGGGCAAGGCGACGAAGAAGTAGACGTAACTGATGAACAACCTAGTAATGAAGGAACTAGTACAGAACCTTCAACAAGTCCTGAACCAACTGGAAATAATGAAAACAATAATGCTGGCGATACTACCCCACTTGCCACAACCATAGGTTCATCTTCCAATAATAAATCTAATCAAAAAAAGAAGAAAAAGAAGAATGGTAAAAAAGGAGGAAAGAAAAAGGGCAAGAAGAAATAGGTTTATATATAAGTATATATATATATATATATGTATTCAGAACTTACTTGTAAATTAGTTTAAAAAGCCATCATGTATGTATATATGTAGAGTGTTTTTGATAGAATATTTAATTTGTTAAATAACTATTATCTATTCCTCGCAGTACTCATGTCTTCAAGGGCAAGGCCAACAAAAAGAAAGCGAAGAGTGAAAGAAAAAAAAAAAAATCTTCCTCTTGATCTACAGTTAACTTTTCATAATCAACCACCACCACCACCACCACCACGACTAATGAGTTTAATAACAAAGACGATAATTTTTAAAAGAACTTTAACCACCAAGTTTTCTACTGAAGAAGCCAAAAAACAAGCTGCTGCACAATTAGCCATACAATCACTCAAAGATTTTGGTTCATTACTTTCAAATTCATCCGAAGATACTCAACCAATCGATACCCAACCAATATATAATAATCCCGAATTATTTGCTTCATTAAGTTTATTACATCAAGGACAAGTGATTAAAGAATTACAAGATAAATTTGATAAAGATTGGTTGAAATTAACTTTAAAAGATAAAAAATTGAGTTATTATATTGCTTATGGAAATTGGGGAGTTCGAGAAAAATTTATAAATTGGAATAATCCAAATGAACCACCATTAGATTTACCATTTAAATTACCAACAACAACCATTATAAAATCAAGAAATCCTGCTGATGATGTTAAAACGAAAACGATAATTAAAAAATTACCAATGGTGAATTTAAATGAAACTGAAGTTAGAAAAGAACAATTTGATATTAAAAGAATGGATGGTGTTACGAAATTTTTCATATATTTGATGATATTTATTTCATTATTGGCTATTGCTCGTGATAAAAATATTGGAGAAAATGGGAAACCTGAACAAATAATTATAGAAGATAAATATGAAATACAACGACAAGAAAGGTTGAAGAAGAAGGAAGAAGAAGAAGAAGAAGAAAAAGAGAAGGAAAGACTTCGAATTGAATTAGAAGAAAAACGACAATTTGAACTTGCTAAAAAGAATAAAAAATGGTATTATTTATGGTTGAAATAGATAAACAACCAGAATTTATAATTGGAAAAAATAGCAGTAGATACCTATTCAATCTTGTACATATATATACATAAATGCAAAAATAACAATAACAACAACAACAACAACAACAATAACAAACATAATAATTAGTAAACAATAAACAATGTTCTAAATTAATCCTCATCTATATTATCATCATCATCATCGTCCTCATCTTCAGCTTCATCCTCGTCCTCCTCTTCCTCCTCCTCATCATCATCATCATTCCAACTATTTTCCACAGTTTCTCTAACTCTTTTCACATATAGAGATCGGTGATCTTTATATAAATTTGCTGCTTCGACATTAGCCGGTGATGAAATATTAGGATCATTTAATAATGATTGAACCGATGTTAATATAGAACTAACATCATAAGTAGGTGACCATCTATTTTGTAAAATATCTAAACATAATTCTCCACTGGCATATACATTAGGATGAAACATTTCCGAGATAAATTTCACTTGTGGTGGTTTATTAGGATATTGTTCATCAAACAGTAATAATAATCGAAATGTACCATCTTCAAATGGTGTATCTGAAGGTCCTATAATTACTGCATTCCTAAAAAAAAAAAAAGAAGTAGTTATATATGTTAGTCTTGACAATTCGAAAGAAAGTTAGGATTGAGGGGGGGATTATCTGGTAATGGAGATGCTGATACTCCACTTGGTGGGTCTTGTTGCATACGCTTTTGAAAAAAAAAAGGTATTGATTAGTAACTTAAGTTCTTGTTTATTTGTTTTTGATAGTTTGGTGTTTATAACCAAAAAAAAAAAAAAAAGGGGGGAGTAACATACTTTAAAATCACGCATAAGTCTTCTTCTAGCAGGTGTTGACATGGTTTATAGTATGAAGGGGGGAGGGAATTTGGGTGAATATCCTGATTAATAGAATCTTTTGATGGTGTATGTGTTTGTGTATGTGGTTTTTTTTTTTTTTTTCAATCAAATATATATTCTATTCTATTTTATTCTATTTTCTTGATTATATGAGATTAGTAGTGGTGAGTGAGTGAGTGAGTGAGTAAGTAAGTAAAAGAGTGGATCAAATTTTTTTTTTTTTTTTTTTTTTCGGACCGTAATAGAAAATCGCCACCAAAAAAAAGGTCGTTGAGAATGAATGGCGCCTTACACAATTCACACGATTAAACTGATAGTGTGTCATCCCAACGTTATATATATAACTGTAACTACACCTCCTATCTTCTTCTCTGATTTTTTTAAAAAAAACATTTTATTGATCATATAATTATAACTAGAGAAAAACTTAATACTAAACATCATCATCATCATCATACTCTATTCCAAATTGAAATGCTATATTCTATTGATGTGAAAAACTAAAAAAATTACTTTTAATTGTTACCCCAAAACTTGGTCAAATTGTGACCAGCACCATTGAATGCCAAAATATTTGGAGTATCTTCAGGGATATCACTTAAAACATCTGAAGTACCATAAGCAATCAAATTCTTTTTCAATTGAGATGGAGAAATACCATCAGCAGCAACAAAGAATTCTGAATCTGCACCTGGTTGTAAAGAAACAAAATAAGATAATAATCCACAAATATGAGGTGAAGCCATAGAAGTACCTGACAAATAAGCAGTAGCAGTATCAGAACCAATATAAGTAGATAAAATGTTTAAACCAGGGGCGAAAATATCAACACATTTACCATAATTGGAAAAATAAGCTCTAGCATCAGAAATAGTCGAGGCACCAACAGTAATGGCCAATTCAGCACTAGCTGGAGATGTATTACAAGCATCTTGATTTTCATTACCAGCAGCAACAGCAAAATGTAAACCAGCTTTAACAGCAGCATTAACTGCCAAATCCAAAGCTGGTGATTTGCCACCACCTAAAGACATATTGGCAGTTGAACCTTTAAAACCTTTCTTGCTGGATTTAACAGCTTCTTGATGAGATTTAGCAGCATATTCTACACCTTTAACAACATCAGACATGGTACCAGAACCATTTGATCTTAAAACTTTAACGGCAACAATTTCGGCTTTTTTGGCAACACCATAATCATTGGATCCAATTGTACCAGCACAATGAGTACCATGACCATTACCATCAATATCAGAATCACCTTGTGGAATAGTTTTACCCCATTTAGCTCTACCAGAGAATTCTTCATGTTTAACATTGACCCCAGTATCAATAACATAAGCAGTAACACCAGCACCGGCTTCACTATCATATAAATATTGATCAAATGATGATAAACTTAATGGTTGTCTATGAGAAACTCTAGCTAACCCCCATGGAGCACCTTTTTCAATGTCAAATTCATTAGCATGAACCAATGAATCTTTTTCAACAAAGGCCACAAGAGGGTTTTTTCTAATTAAATCAATAGTTTCATCCAAGAAAAACCCAGTATAACCATTTAATAAATTACCAATATCAAAAGTATCAGTGATACCACCACCTTCAGGTTTAATATCTTTAGTAGCAGCAAAAAAAGAATGTTGATCATCTAATCCATTTAAAGAATTAGTATGAGTCAAGGCAACCCATTCTTGATGGAAAGCAATTTCATTAGCACCAACATCTTGTTTGAATACAACAATATATTTATGAGGAATAATATCTCTAGTGGATTCAGAATTAACAATTGGTGCCAATTTCTCTTGTAAAGTCATACCTAAATGTTCAGCAGCATGATGAGCAGCATCTTTTAATGGTTCTAACTTGTTGGTGATTTGTTTTTGAACAGAATCACCAAATACATCAATAATATCACCAACAGATGGAATGAGTAAACCTTGAACACCAATAAGGGATGTTAAAATAGAAATAGCAACAGCTTTAGATAATCTCATAATGTAGATAAAGTGGGATGATAAGAATTTTTTTAAAAAAAAGTCTAATAATAGAAGTGTAAGCAGGTTTTTCTTTCTTTTAATATGTATATATATATGTATATCTAGAATCAACAGGAACAACAACAGCAACAAATGATATAGTATTTGATCAAGATATTAAAAAGAAAGAAAAGAAAGAAAGAAAAGAAAGAAAAGAAAGAAAAAGAAAAAGAAAAAGAAAAAGAAAAAGAAAAAGATGTGGTGAGTGGGTGGGTGGGAAAAGAATATAAATATTTTTTGAAATGATAAGAAGAAGAAGAAGAAGAAGAAGAGTGGGAGAGAGGGAATTGAGTGAAGGAGGAGGATGAACACACGAGAAGACAAATTTACAGTGGCGATAAGACAGAAAAACTATGGAGTCAGACTTATATACAGGAAAACACCCACACCCACTATTTATCATTGTACTGTACTGTAACTATGCCAAGTAAAGATTAATTCATAACCATAACCCACAGCGCGCAGTAATAATATGTAGGATATGGGGCATATCCCGCGATAATACAAGGAATTGAAGTTATTTTACATTTACACGACCACTCCTAATTGTTTTCTAACTGATAATGATAATGTAACCCCCCCAGTCCTTATCTATAATTTAAAGGAGTAATAAATGTATGTATTATTTGACTTCATTTTCTTGTGATATATCTATCTATATATCTAGTTTGACATATTTTTTTTTTTTTTTTTGTAAAAATTTTATTTAATTTCTATCAAAATGATATTTAGTATTAAGTAAATATCTCTTTCTCTCTCTCTCTCTATATATATATATATGTATCTTTGATCAATTGGTGTTGGCTTTACTATTTTTCATTAACGACCTTGAACCATCTTTAATCATTATTGAATAATGTTTATCTAATAATACATTTTCCCATAATGTTGCTGCACCACTATTACTTCGTTCTAATTCAACATCTTTATCTTTATTTTGTCGTTCAATTCCTAAAATATAATTTCCTTCACCACTAATTCTTTCTTCGGTGTTCCATAATCCTTTAATATTTTCACCATATCTATTCATTAATTTACCAATAAATTTCAAATTGGCCAAACTAGTTTTCTCTGGTGTTTGTAATGTTAATATATATAATCGTTTAATAAATGCTGTTGCTCGAGGTATAGTACCATTTTTCGATCGGAAAAAAATAAAATCAAGACATCTTAATAATAATTCTGCTTTAGTTGAAACATTAACTGCTGGTTTATTATTCTCTAATTCATTTGATAATGATGATGATAATGGATCAGCTAATCTTAATGTTTTATGACTAAATTCTAAATCAGGATCTAATGCCAAATCGGTTAAAATAATATATAATGTGGAAACAAATTTACTTAAATCTATTGCCATAGGTAATTTCCCCATAGAATTATGATTTAATACTAATGAAAATGATGTGGCAATACATAATAATATTGTTCTTAATTCATTCCCACTATACATCCCCCCACTTTCATCATCATCATTGTCATTATCATTGTCATTATCATTATCATTATCACCACTTTGTTTATGTTCTTCAATGATATCGGTCATAATTTCTCTTAATACTTCCAAAAAATCACCTAATAAATCTAAATTTGACATTTGACCAAATCTTGATAATCCTTCTAAAACCGCCCCCATTAACAAACTAGCATCATTTTTAGTTTTTTTACCATCACCATCAATTAATTGTGAACTAGACGACCCTGCTTTTAATATTTCTAGATATAAAGTTAATACCATTTTTAATACTTGAGCTTGATATTTTTCTCGTTGTTCAACAGTGATGGCTTGTTCAGCCTTTTGTATTTCTTCTTCAATTTCTTTTCTTTCTTTACGAGCTTTCCGTTCTTTTTTAGATAAATGAATTCGATCCTTCTTTTTCAATTTTGGTTTTAAAGTGGTGTTGTGATGATCATCTTTATTATTATTATTAGGATCATAATCTTCTAATAATGAAATTGATAAAAAAACATTAACAACTGATTCATCAACTCGGAATTTTTTATCTTTAATTGATTTTGTCATGATTTTTATTATATCAAAAGTAATATCTCCATGTTCAGCATCATCTTTTAATAAAGTTTCTAAAACTCTTAAAGATTTTATAAATATTGGATAATCTTGTTGATGTTGAGGTTTTTTATTTAATCGTTTAATAATAATAGTAAATAATTCTTCTCGGAAATTAAAATGTCTTAATGAACTTAAACAAAGTTCAGTGGCTGCTTTTAAAGCAATATTGCCTCGTTTCAATTGATCACTAGTGATTTTATTATTATTCATAGAATTTGAATATGATATTTTCAGATATTTTGTTAATAATTCAATGTAAGCTTTATAATTTATCACTAAATTTTGTTCAAAATTTCTTAATTTAGCTATTTCACGACTAACTTTTTCTCTTTTTTCAGTATCAGTTAATGGTCTTATCTTATAAGATGGAGCAAGAGATTTAAAAATTGGTATTAATGCTAATATTGATAATTGAGATGTCATGAAATTTTTCGATTCAGACATTTTTCTTAATCTAGTAAGACAAACTATATTTTCTTCAGGATCTTCAATTAATTTTGATCCTAATTCTGCAATTTCTTCTTTTGTTTGAATTAACTTTTCTTGTGGTGTTAATGTGTCGTCGGTATCAATATCCTCCTCCTCTTTGTTTTCTTTGTTTTCTTGTTTTGATGGTTCATTTTCAACATCATTTTCTAATTCAAGCTCTTCCTTTTCCTCTTCTTCTTCAACTTCTCTAACAACTCTTTCTATAGTCCCGTCGGATTTTTTAATTGGTAATGCTTCAATTGTTTTCTTGGTGGTGATTTTCCTTGGTATTAATTCATAATCCATCTCTTGATTATCCCAATCTATTTCATCACCTTCTTCATCGTCATCATCCCCTTGGTGTTGTCCCTGTCCAACATTATTGAACAATCCCGTAGATAATTGTTCATCTTGACTTTGTTTAAGTTTCTTCTTTTTTTCTAAATCTTGTTGTTTACTTTTTCGTTTAGCCATGACAAATAGTTTAATGGTTGATGATTGATTAATGAATAAGTGTAGTTTTTGAATATTGAAAAATTTATATCATCTTAAATTTTTTTTTTTTTTTTTCACATCTTTCTTTCTTTTCTTGATGAGATGAGATGAGAGAAGGTTAAGGTTACTTCTCCTTCTCCTTCTCCTAGGCAAAAAAAAAAAAAAATTATTAAGAGACTAACCAACCAACCAACCAACTACTACGAAAGTTGAATTTCTATTTTCCCCATCAAATCATATTACAATATTACAAAATAAATAAAATAAAATAAAATACACACATGATAACCTCTGGAACCCTATTTATTGAGGTTCATTAATATTAGATAATAATTGAGATAAACATCTTTTAGTTGCTAAATCATCTTGTAAAATTGTAGAAAAAGTTCCATCACGTAATGGTTCGGGTAATATATTAGCTAATGCTTTTCTAGCTTCTAAATTATCAGATAATCTCATATAACATCTAACAACATGTTTTAATAATCTTCCTGAACTATTTGATGATGGTACTGATTGAGTCTGTTGTTGTTGTTGTTGTTGTTGTTGGGCTTGTTGACCTTGTTGTTGTTGTTGTTGTTGAGAATTGGTTGAATTTACAGCAATACTAAGTTGATCAATCATTTTTGACAATACTGAAGCCACAGTATGAAATCTTTCAAACGTAGTACAAACATAAGCTAAACCTTGATCATCTAATAAAATTTTCTGTAAGATAAAAATTGCCACTGTTTTCGATAATTCTGATGATATTTCCATTATATTTAAACATAAGGGGACAATTTCTGTTGTTAATAAAAAATTAATCACTTCTGGAGTATCATTTTTCACTAATGCTCCAATCACACCCAAACTAGTCAATCGTAAATATTCAAATGATCTTTGACGAGCATTAGTTGATAAAAATGGATATAAATATAATGGTAAATTAGCATTTAAAAATAATGTTCTCGTTTGAACATTTGATGCTACACATTGTAATAATGCCAATGCATTACAAACTCGATTAGATATAGATGCACTTAAATTTGGTGGATTTAAATAAGGATATACCGATATTATTTCTTCTAATAAAACCGTGATGACTCCAAATGAATTCCATAAAACTAAGGCTAAATCATCATATTGTTCTCTTTTTTTACCTAATTCTAATAATGCTCTTTCTCTATTGTTGCCCGTTACTAATTCTGATATCCATTGATAAATTTGTTCATCATTTAAAGCTTTATTAGAGGATGAAGAGGAAGCCGTAGAATCGGTCAGGGCAAGAGTATGGACAGGATTGCCAACTGAAGACATGATATTTTCCTTTGATTTATATGGAGTTTGTTGTTGTTGTTGTTGTTGATGAGTAATTGCTGTACGTAATGGTGTTTTCCCTTGAATATTAAACATTTAAGGAAAAAAAAGGTTGTAGTATTGTAATGATGGGTGTTATGGTTGTTATGATGATGATGATGATGGTTGTTGTTGTTGTTGTTGTTGTTGTTGATGTTGAGGAGCCTATGTATTTTTTTTTTTTTCAACGTTTGAGATTCGATACACACCCCCCTTTCTTTAATTTTTCACTCACCATAAAGAAATTAAGGTAATCGACAAATGTACACGACCACGGGAAGTACCAATATTCACAAACTGATAAATCCCACTTTAATGTTGAATCATTTATTTCTTAATTGTATAGACTTGATAATATAGTAGCCTACAGATGTTTAATCACTTCAATTGGTTATTAGTAGAGATTTTGTTTTTTTCTGTCGTTGTAAAGTTCTAACAGTTTTTGCCAACTGGTGGTGTCTAACTTCCGAACCCCCCCCACTCCGTGTTTATACGGCCCGTCCTTTTTTTTTCTTTTTTTTTTTTTTTTTTCAACAAAAACCAAAAATCCTCCATCCATCCATCCACCCACCCTTCACCTTCACCTTCACCTTCTTTTTATTTTTTATTCTTTTCAACTTATAACCATAACTCCTTTCAACAATGACTCATGAAATTTACTCATATTCATTAGAAGATCTTGATAAATTAGAACAAGATTTAAAATTCCCTAAATTCAATGCTGATATAGCATGGCAATTAGGTTCATTAGCTCGTTTATTAGCCCTTGAAAAATATCCTCAAAAACCAATTATTATTAATATTACATTACTGAATGGTCATAATTTATTTCAAACTGCTACAATTAATGGTACAATTTTAGATAATGATAAATGGGTCAATCGGAAAATTAATACTGTGATTAGATTTGAAAAATCAAGTTTTTATATTGGTCAAAAATTAAGAAACAAGATGAAATCATTAGAAGAAGCAAATTTTATATCTTCAATTGATTATGCAACTCATGGTGGTAGTATTCCTTTAAGGTTAATTAATTTTGATGGGATTATTGGTGCTTTGACAATTAGTGGATTAGCACAAGAAGAAGATCATTTATTTGCCATTGAAGTTGTTAAACAATTTCTTGAAACTTTAAACTTGAAACAATAATAATAGAATGCTTTGGGCCTTTGCTTTGAACACGAGGTTGAATGCTTTGTTGTTGTTGTTGTGTTACGAGTTTTTTAATTTTTGTTTTTTTGGGGGGGGGGGGGGGGTTTTTTTTTTTTTTTTTTTTTTTTGTCCATTTAGTTTTTAATATTGTTAACA